>UOGC01000100.1_pt1 | contig 73707 bp, 75 predicted proteins | sample 1988541 | NCBI WGS metagenome assembly UOGC01 (sample SAMEA4712194, study PRJEB27164) | hydrothermal vent metagenome | biome: marine basaltic hydrothermal vent biome; feature: marine hydrothermal vent; material: mineral | place: Pacific Ocean | collected 2011-06-14/2011-07-23 | depth 1689 m
CATGAAGGCGAGATAAAATAAAATATTGTTCCGGTGTGATAGATAAGTTGTTTTGTCGAAATAATTGCACCAGGTGAATCCGCAAGACCCTTGCCATACGGTGAATCATGTATGCTGGCGCATTGTCCAAGCTTCCGATATTGTTAGCGTGATCCATTTAATTATAATCTCACATTGCATGTTGTTACCATAATAATAGTTACTATCATAACTAATTGTCAACAAAAAAACCGACTCTCCGCAAGAGAACTCTCAGGGGAATCGGTAGACAAAAACACTCCACTCAATAACTAAATACTTAACTTCTGATCTATTTTAAAAAACCGCCCTCTCAAGACTTTCACAAGGCCAAAGGTAGGCGCATACTCTTTAGATAGCCATTTGACCCGATCACCTTTAAGTGTGGATTGCTTGGTCGAATATTTGAACTCTCTCTAGTCCTGATTGGCCACTACTGCCCCAGCTTCTCCTTCAAAAACGCAAAAGTCTCCGCGCTTTGTCGATTCTGAGTGCATTGTGGTGCCTCTAAACCAAGCTGACGGGGCATTATTTCCCTAATAACCTGCTTTTTTGCTCCTCTACCTGCTATTTACGCTAGAATAACCAATTAAATTTTCCATCGCAGAAAGGTTTAATGAGATGGGTAAAAGAACGATCGAGACTAATCAGGCCCCGCAGGCTATAGGGCCATATTCACAGGCCCTAGTTTGCGATGGCATGGTTTATACATCGGGCCAAATCGGGTTGAACCCACATTCAGGTGAGCTTGCAGGTGACGATGTGGAAACACAGGCACGGCAGGTGATGGCGAACCTTGAGGCAGTTTTAGGCGAGGCCGGGTCGTTTTTTGGCGAGGTGATAAAATCAACCATATACTTGACCGATCTAAAAGATTTTGCCATCGTAAACGAAATATACGCAGAGTTTTTCCCTGAAACAAAACCTGCAAGGTCAACGGTTCAGGTGGCGGCGCTTCCTTTAGGGGCCAAGGTTGAAATAGACATGATAGCAACTCTTCCCGACAGTTCTGGAGCATTGTAGTCAAAATGGTGAAATCAATGACCGGCTATGGCCGGGGCGAGGCCGAAGAAAACGGCAAAAAAATAACCGTCGAAGTAAAATCGGTAAATCACAGGTTCTGCGAGGTTAACGTTAAAACCTCCATCAGAGCTTTGGCGCTCGACGATATCGTGAGGAAAGAAATTAAAAAAAGGTTCTCACGCGGTTATTTCGACGCGATGATAAGTTTTGCTGGCGAGGCATGTTCTGCTTCTTCCGTCTCCGTTAATATAAGCCTGCTGGAAGGATATATGGCTACGGCGGAGGAAATTTCCAAAAAGTTCGGAATAGAATATCCGCCCAGTTTTGGCGACCTTGTTTCTGTTAAAGACCTGTTTGCCGTATCTTGCGAAAACGGGAATTTTGACGATTACCTGCCGATAATTAAAACAGCACTGTGTGAAGCGTTAGATAGCTTGGCGGAGATACGTGCCGTTGAAGGCTCTGCCGCTATGAATGACGTAAAAGCAAGGTTTGAAAAGGTAGCAAACCTTGTAGCCGAGATAGCGGATGAAAATGAGAAGTCTGCTGGTGTGCGTCTTGAAAAACTTCAATGCAGAATAAAAAAGATTGTGGATGATGCCGGTATTGATGAAAGCCGCCTTGCACAGGAAGCGGCAATGTTAGCCGACCGTGGCGATGTTTCAGAGGAGATTGAAAGGTTAACGAGCCATCTCGACCAGGTAAACCATCTATTTGAAACGGACGAACCGATAGGCAGGAAACTTGAGTTTTTTTTACAAGAGATAAACCGCGAGACAAACACGATAGGCTCCAAAAGCCAGTCTTCAGATGGTGCGGTGAACGTGGTTGAGATAAAAAGCGAGCTTGAGAAAATCCGCGAGCAGGCGCAAAACATAGAATGAAAACGAGCGATGCTACTCGCCCCGGAATCCTTTTTGTTCTTTCCGCCCCTTCCGGTGCTGGGAAAACTACCGTTGCGGGGCTTTTGCTTAAGCGGGTTGATAACCTCAAGCTTTCCGTTTCGCACACAACGCGCACTCCGCGTGAGAATGAAAAAAACGGCGTTAACTATCATTTTGTGAGCGACGATACGTTTCGCAAGATGGCGGACAACGGTGAGTTTATAGAGTGGGCCATTGTTCACCGTAACCGTTATGGAACTTCCTATAAAAGCATAGATAACTTTCTGGAAGCTGGCGTTGATGTTCTTCTGGATATCGACGTTCAAGGGGCCGATACTTTGCGTGGAAAAAACGTAAACCTTTGCTCTATATTTTTAACACCGCCTTCCATAGAAGAACTGGAGCGCAGGTTGAAAGCCAGGGGGGACGAGCCTGAAGAATCGGTGCGTGTCAGGTTAGGCAACGCAAAAGATGAGCTTGCTAGAGCGGATGAATTTGATTGTGTGGTGGTGAATGACGATCTTGAAAAGGCTGTGAGCAAGATCGAGGAAATAATAAACGCTGAGAGGCTAAAAGTAAAAAACTGATTTTTGTGGAAGTGTAAAAATGAAAGTTGCAGTTATATCCGCTCTTATGGTGTCGGTGCTTTTAATTGTTTTCGGGGTTGTTAAATATGTAAGTGGGAACCGCGCCGCCTCCCAGATGGAGATGCCGCCGCACGGTTATAGAACGACTCCTATTGGTGAAGATAAAACGCCGACATCTGTTGCATATGCGGCAATCGGCAACAAAATTGGCAAGTTTGAGCTTGTCGACCAGGACGGGAAACCATTCGAGATTTCCAAATGGTTCGATAAGCCTATGATAGTTTCATACATTTTTACGGCTTGCGATATAGTTTGCCCTGCGATAACCGGCAGTCTTGCAAGCTTCGTAGAAAATAATAAAGAAATGCTGGGCCGCGATTTTAGAATCGTCTCTGTCGGGTTCGACGTTAAGAACGATACGCCATCCGCAATGCGCGAGTATGGTGAAAACTTTGTAGACAATTTTGATAACTGGGTTTTCGCTACAGGCTCGGCAGATGTAGTAAAAGCTTTGTCAGAAAAGCTTGGCATTATGTATAAGAAAACGGATGCGGCTATGGCAATGAACGCCGAAATGGATCATGGGGAAATGAAAATGGACCCTGCCATGATGTGGAAACACACGATGGCCATCACGGTTGTTGGGCCTGGCGGCGTTGTAGCGGAGCAGGTTTTTGGAACCAATTATTCCGATGAAGAGCTTGCAAAACCGATAAAGAAAACGCTAAAAAACTAGAGCGCAACGTTATAATTTAATTTTAAGGATTCTATTTTGCTTCTGTATCTAATAGAAAGCGCCGTGCCGTTTCTAACGTTTCTTCTTGTCTGGACGCTTACTCTGGCGTTAAAAAAGAATATTGGTAAACACAAAAAGATTGCCACTATTTATGCCGCTTCAACTTGTGTTTCCATAGTTCTTGTAGCGATTCTTGTAAAAATGGGGTTTGTTATAGGTGAGAATGCCCCGAAATGGATAATGAACATACATCTTGTTTTTATCTACGGCATACTTCCGCTCCTGCTTGGTTTGATGGTGACGGCTCTTAAAGGAAAACGGTCTTTGCATATCGGGCTTGCGGTTACATACCTGATTTTTTGGTGTGGCTCACTTGTTACGGGTGCGATGATTTTTATGATGCACCACAACTGGATTTAACCTAATGCTGTGCCTCCCGCATCACGCGACTGGCTCAACGATAATGTCCATTTCCCCTGTTTTCTTTGCAAATCAGGCATTTTGAGGCTTTTGGCGCCCTGCTTTGCTCCGGTTTTTTTTGCCGGGCTAACTTGCTGTATTGCAATAGGTTGTGCCATCTTAGCTTCCTTGCTTCACTTGTGTTGTCAGGTTTAAGGCCTTGCTTTTGTGAACTTTGTTTGGTTAAATGGCGTGGATCTTGGGGAGTGGGGCATTCTGTTTTTCGTGAAAACCTTCTTCTTATTATAATGTGTCTTGATTGGGGGGGGGGATAGTAATGGCAAGCCGCACGACGACGGGCGTATCTCAAAAAGCGGTTACCGCAAGGTTAGCTTTTCTTGATTACCTAATATTGGTAAAACCGTTCATCATTGCCCTTGTGCTTATTGCCACTTTAAGCGGAATGTATATTGCCGCTAAAACTTTGCCGGAAACTTCTCTTATAATCTGGACTCTTATTGGAATCAGCCTTTCCACCGCCGGTGCTTGCACGTTAAATAACTATATAGACAGGGATATCGACCTTGTTATGAAACGCACCAGCACAAGGCCGCTTCCCGCCGGGGGCATCGCGCCCGTAAAAGCGCTTTATATGGGGCTTGCACTGGGGCTTTCTTCTACCGCTATTTTGTGGGTTTTTGTGAACCCTGTGGCGGCTCTTTTGTCGTTGGCGGCTCTTTTCATATATGTTGTTCCTTATACGCTACTAACAAAGCGCAAAACTCCGTATGCCACCTTTATAGGCGGTGTGGGCGGGGCCTTGCCACCTATTATCGGTTACGCCGCTGTTCGGCCTGAGCTTGATATTTACGCCCTTGCACTTTTCGTTGTTATTTTTGCATGGCAACATCCGCACTTTTGGTCGCTGGCATTAAAATACAGGTTTGAATATGCCAAGGCGGGTGTTCGCAACCTGCCGGTTGTTAAAGGCGTTGACGCTACAAAACGGTGGATAACCTTATGGGCGGCTATTATGGCGCTGGTCTCCACCTTTCCATATTTCCTCGGCATGGCGGGTGTTTTGTACCTTGCTTCCGCTCTTGCCATCGGGCTTTTGTTTCTTGGCATGGCGGTCAGGTTTCTTTTCTCCGAACGTCAGGTAGACATGAGCCTCTTTTTCTTTTCACTGGTTCATCTGCCGGTTATTTACTGCATGATGATAGTGGACATTCTCTAGCCTGTTTTTTTGTCACCTTTGTCGCAAAAAGACGAACTTGTTAAAAAAGGTCTCGTAAACGGCGAGCAAGCTTTTACCGGGCCTTATGGCCTTCAGGTAGGGATAGCTGGCGGCTGTAATTACGAGTGCGAATTCTGCGGCGATTTTAGCTCTCGCAGGGCTGAGCCTACCAAAAACGAAAATCTCCTCATGTTGGATTCCGACAGGTTCTTCTCCCTTGTAAACGATGCGGCCGATATGGGAGTGGAGCAAATTTCTATCGTCGGGATAGGTGAGCCTTTCATGCATCGTGACATTATGAAGTTTGTTTCGCATGTCAAAAAAAACGGCATGAGGCTTATGATAACCACCAACGGCTCTATGCTGACCCAGAGCAAAGTTGAAGAGCTTGCAAGGCTAAATGTAGATATCCTTAACATCTCGCTAAACGCGGGAACGCAAGAGACTTATACGCGCGTTCATGGTGAGGGGCAGGGCCGTTACTTTACAAAAATACTCGATAATATTCAGCTTTTAACCGGCAATACAAAACCGTGGGTGTCGCTCAGGTTTGTGATGTTGCCATACAATATAGGCGAGCTTGAGCTTTTTCTGGAGACTGCGTTAAAGCTTTCCGCAAACGAGATAGTTTTGCAAAACTGTGTGGCACCAGGTTTCGCGCCAGATCTTAGCCTGAGCCTGGTTGAACAAAAAACGGTGGCAAAAACTCTTTTGGGCTTGCGCGACAAGGGGAGGCTAGACGGCATAAAGTCTAACGCAGACTTTTTTATCAGCCGTTATGGCGGAATGGCTGTAAACGGCGAGAATAAAAAATATATGGGTTACGTCGTAGACAACGACTTTTTCAGACACCACCCATGTTATGCAGGATGGACGTATGCAATGATTCTGGAAAACGGAGATGTTCGCCCATGTTGTTATTGCGGGGTTTCTTTAGGGAATATAAACAGCTCTTCGTTTAAGGATATCTGGTTCAGTGCAGGTTATAATAACTTTCGCCGTAAGCTAATTGCCCTGCCAAAAACGGCGATGGCGCCACAAGGTTGCCACTGTTTTAATAACTGTGGTTCGGTAGTCGATACCATCAAGACCATGGAGCGCGTTAAGAAAAACAGGAGCGCCTGATAAAACAGCATTATCTGTTACTGCTTATAAAAAAAGCTTGCGTGGTGCGCGGCCTATGTGGTTAATTTAACCCACCGGACAGGTTGCCCGACAGGGCATGAAATGGGAAAACCGTTAGAATCGGTTGCGGTCCCGCCGCTGTGAGTGGGTACGAAGGCTTTCTGGTTGCCGTGTTGCATTTTTTTGCGCATTGGAAACCAAAAAACCACTGTGTGTTATTTAAAAATACATGGGAAGGTGAAAGCTGGTAGGACGATCCACGAGCCAGAAGACCTGCCTTGTTCGCAAAATGGTTTCATGTGCCTCGGTAAGGGCCGTGTTAACCGCGGGGTGACCAAGTTAAGCTGGGCGCAATCTCCCCTCTTTTTTTATAAGGGAGGTTTGTTTTGTCTGCCAGGTTTTTTGCATTTTTCCTTTTTGCCGTTTCTTTTTCAGGCTTGGCGTTTGCGGAAGATAACCCAACTTATCAAGCTGGCACGGTTCATGTAACGTCTGAAAAAGAAGAAACGCCGGGTGACAGCTCCGTTTTTGCAACTGTGATAGACCTTGAAAAAGAGATTGGCACATCCAAATCTACTGCGGAGGTTTTAGATAGATCCGTTGGCCTGAAAGTAAAAAACTACGGGGGCTTGGGTGCTTATTCCGTTGCCATGATAAGGGGCGCGTCCCCAAACCAGGTTAACATATACTTAGACGGCGTTCCTTTAAGCCAGGCGCGAAGTGGTGTTTTTAATTTAGGCGATCTGCCGCTTTTAAGCCTTGAGAAAATAGAAGTATACAGGGGGTTCACGCCGCCCCAGTTTTTGGCTTCGTCTATCGGTGGCGTTATAAACCTCGTTACTAAAAAAGATTCGGCTGATAAAAGCTTTTCATCTTCAGTTACCCATGGCTCGTTTAACACGACAATAGCCGATGTTATGGCAACTGGCCCGGTGGGGCCGCTTAATTTTATTCTTCACGCAGAAACGGGCCGGAGCGACGGCGACTTCTCTTTTAAAAACGATAACGGCACTCCGTTTAACAAAACAGATGACAGATGGGACTTGCGCGAGAATAACAATTTTAAATATCACGACCTTTTGGGGAGGATGTCCGGGCAATTTGGTAACGCTAAAATTTCTGTTTTTGAAAACTTTTATTCTAAAGATAACGGTGTTCCGGGTATCGGCGCAAACCAGAGCGAGCAGGCCAGCTATGAAATTGCCCGCAACGTTTTTGATGTAAATGTCGATATCGGTGACGCGAAGGCGGACAGGGTAATAGCCTCATTAGGTGCCTATCACCTTTTAACTGAGGAAAAGTTTAAAGACAGGTTAGGCGAGATAGGCGTTGGCAGGCAGGACAACAAAAACAGGGTCGAAAAAATCGGCACGCGGGGTTCTGTTGAAATAATGGACCTACTACCTGGGCATTATCTTGTGGCTTCCATTGCAGGCTCTATCGAAAAATTTAATGCGGAAAACTACCTGCTTAACCAGAGCCGTGAACCCGAACGTGAACGGAAAAGTTTTATGGCCGCGTTATTAGACGAAATATATATGGGCCGTTGGGCCTTTTCTCCTTCATTGCGATATGAGCGGTTTGAAAACGATTTTAAGGGTGACGTATTTTTTGCGGGCACCTCAATTGCCCCTGCCCCTAAAAATAATTACGATAACGTAAGCCCGAAACTTGGTGTTGCCTTCACAGTTTCAGAAGGCGTTACGGTTAAGGGAAACATCGGGCGATATTTCAGGGCACCAGATTTAACCGAGCTTTTTGGCGACAGGGGAGTGGTTGTAGGCAATAGCGACCTTGAACCGGAAGAGGGGCTTAATTTCGATATTGGGTTACAGCTTAACGCTTTACGCTTTGCCTTGTTAGGCGGCGTAACAGGATTTTTTGAACTCACATATTTTTACACGGATTCTGACAACCTTATAGTGTTCGTACAAAACTCACAGAGAACGTCTATGGCGGAGAATGTGGGGCGTGCAACCATCATGGGGGTTGAACTCTCATCCGCGTTTACGTCTGCGTCTGGCGTATCGTTATCTTTTAACTACACCTACCAGAACACGGAAGATAAAAGCGACGTGCCGCATTATAATGGCAACAACCTGCCGGACAGGCCGGAACACGACCTTTTTGCCAGGCTCGAAAAAGCCCTTGGGCGATTTTCTCTTTTTTATGAACTAAACTATACAGGCACTACATATCTTGACCGGGCTAACTTTAATGAATCAAAAAGAGGCGCTGTTCATAACACAGGTGTTACGATGTCTGGCGCGCTCTTTGCCGGTGTTAAGGCAGGTTTTGAAATAAAAAACTTTACAAATAATCAGGTGAAAGACGCAATCGGCTATCCTCTGCCGGGCAGGTCTTTTTATATAACGCTAACATGGAAAGGATTAATGTGAATATGGTTCAGCCGGATGGGTCTATAGTGCGCGAGCTTGGGAAAATTCATGTTTACACGGGTGATTCCAAAGGCAAAACCACCGCCTCGTTAGGGCTTGCGTTGAGAGCGGTTGGCAGGGGCCTTAACGTTTATATCGGCCAGTTCATGAAAAAACGGCATTGCGGCGAGCATGAAGCGATAGAAAAATATCTTTCGGGGCAGATAAAAATAGAGCAGTTCGGAACGGGCTCTTTTGTTTTTGGTAAACCTCGCCAAAAAGATTATGACGTGGCGCGTGACGGGTTCGAAAAAACAGTCGCCGCGCTTCATTCGGGGGAATACCAGATGGTAATTATGGACGAGATAAACGTGGCGGTTTCGGCAGGCGTTGTGAACGTTGAAGACTTGTTAACACTTATTGCCGAAAAACCTGAAAATGTGGAGCTTGTGTTAACGGGACGTTCGGCCCATGCAAAGGTTGTTGAGGTGGCGGACCTTGTAACCGAAATGAAAGTTATTAAACATTATTATGATAGCGGTGTCAGTTCCAGAAAAGGGATTGAGGAGTGACTCTAACGCCTGTTCTTGACGTATCCGGCCTCTCTTTTTGCTATGAGCAAACAGAAGTTTTACGCGATGTTTCGTTCTGCGTTAATAAAAAGGAAAAGCTCTCCATAATAGGCCCTAATGGGGCGGGCAAGTCTACCCTCATAAAACTTATGATAGGCATTTTAAAAAAGACGTCCGGCTCCGTTTCTATTAACGGCAACAAAGTAGAACAATATAGCCGTAAGGAACTTGCACGCCTTTTAGGTTATGTTCCGCAGGCAAATGGCGGAACCTTTCCTTTTACCGTCCAGCAATTTGTGATGATGGGCAGATATCCACACCTTAGCCCGTTTACTTCCCCGTCTGAAAAAGATGAGTCAGCAGTGGCCGAAGCTTTGGATATCACGGGAACAACAGGTTTTGCCGAACGCAACGTAAGCACGCTTTCCGGTGGTGAACGGCAAAAGGTGTATGTGGCCGCCGCGCTTGCCCAGGGCGCTAAAACGCTTCTTTTAGATGAACCCGCCGCTTTTTTGGACCCTAAAAGCCAGGATGAAATTCACTCTACCCTAACTCGTGTTAACCGTGATGGCGATGTAACCATAGTCGCCGTAACGCATGATATCAACATAGCCGCTATATGGAGCGACCGTGTTTTAGCTCTCAAAAATGGCAGGGTGGTGTTTAACGGCGAACCTGTAAAACTTATGAATAATGAAACGTTAAAAACGATTTACGATAAAGATTTTCTTCTCATGAGCCACCCAAAAACCGGAATACCGGTAACCGCCCCGGATTTACAGACATGATAGCTCTTGTGCGCGGCGATAAAAACGTTCCGCTTATGGCGGTTTTTATTTTTGCTATCGCAACTCTGCTCGTTTCGCCCTTTGTAGGGATGAAGTTTATGAGCCTTTACGACGTTATACCCGGCACGCCATCGGGCGAGATATTCTGGAAGCTAAGGGTTCCAAGAACCTTGATGGCGTTTTTGGCTGGTGCGGGGCTCTCACTCTCCGGCATGACATTTCAGGCGGTGTTCAGAAACCCTTTGGCAACACCGTTCACTCTTGGGGTATCGTCAGGGGCGTCTTTGGGTGCCGCGCTTTATGTTGCGTTCGGTTTTACGTTTGGTCTTCTGGGAATGTCTGGTATTTCTGTGTTTGCTTTTGCCGGTTCGTCTGTTGCTATCATTATTGTTTACGGCCTCACAAAACTTCGTCACGGTTCGTCTATTGGCACCATGCTTTTGGCGGGTGTGGCGGTGAGTTTCTTTTTCTTAAGCGTAATCATGTTTATTCAGTATCTAATGGACTTTACCCGTTCATACCTTATCTTGCGCTGGCTCATGGGCGGGGTAGACGTCGTTGGTTATGGCGACGTTGCAAACGCGTTCCCGCTTGTGGCGGTTGGTGCCTTTGTTGTTATCTATTTTTCCCGCGAGCTTGATTTGCTCATGACAGACGAGGACATTGCCATTAGCCGTGGCGTAGACACGGGAAGGGTTAAGCTTTACCTTTTTATAGCAACGTCGCTTATGGTTGGCGGGCTTGTTGCCATATGCGGCCCTATAGGCTTTGTGGGCATGATGGCGCCGCATATTTGCAGGCTGATTGTGGGGGCGGATCATAGAACCCTCGCGTGGGGTTGCATGGTGTTTGGCGGCGCATTTCTGGTTTTGTGCGATACTTTTTCCCGCACTGTCGTTGCACCTACGGAGATTCCTGTTGGCGTTGTTACGGCGCTTTTGGGCGGGCCGTTTTTTTTGTGGCTACTGCTGGGGCGAAGGTTTGGGAAAGCGTTTTAAAAACCGCTACAGTATCTCTTTTAAAAAAGATTCCATCCCCACCTTTTCTATCACGGCACCCAACCTCTCGGTTTTCTTGCAATGTTTATCGGCGTAATTCATAATTTTTTCAACGGTTTCGATAACCTTTTTCTGGGTTGGGAACATGCCGATGCTTTTTGCTATTTTAGGGCTATAACCCGCGCTCCCGCCAACGAGGATTTCATACCCTTCCGCCATGCCGATTATGCCAACGTCTTTTGTTGCAGGTTCTGAACACGATCTTTTACACCCGGCAATGCCAACTATTACCTTGGTAGCAAGTGGACGCCTGTAAAACATCTGGTCGAGCTTGCGGGCGAGGCCCAACACAGGTTGCTGAAAACGTTGGCAGAAAGTTTCTGCCGAGCAGATTTTAACGGGCCGCACCCCTCCAAACCGGAAGTCGTTCGCCTCATACGATGTCTGCTTTTCTATTTGTGTTCCCGGGCCATGGCCTTCGTCCCAAACGAAGATTATCTCGCCACTTAACTTTATATTTTTCGCGCCGTCCGCCTCCACAGCGGCGATCAGCTTTTTCATCTCTTTAACAGATATTACGCCAGCCTCAATGTGAGGCGCATAGGTTCTTTTTTTGTGAGATTTAGGTTTGTTTTCGTTATTCATTCCAATCACCTTCAACTACTACCTGATAATGCGTCAAAGGGAAACATTATAGGTTTGGAGAACGCAAAATAGCAACCGGTGCGATAGTCGTTAATCGGCCTGGCAAACAAGGCGCAGGGATATGTCTATATCAGGGTATGGGCTGTTGATTACCGTTCCGGGGCATATAGGCATACCGCGCCCAATAAGTTGATCTGCCGGGATGGTAACAAAAATACGCCCGGTCATAGGCCCTGCAAAAGCAGAGCTTGAATCTCTTGCCGGAATGCGTATTGGCCTTGCCCATTCTTCTCTTTGAGCGTTGATATCGAAGTTGTTCCCGTTGGTAAAGGTTGCAAGTTCCATGCTTGATGAGGCGTTTACCATCTCTCCTAAGTTTATCCATTGCCAGCCCCATCCGCTTGGGACGCAATAGAATTCCACCGTTTGCGGCACGGTGTAACCCAAGTTGTCAACCACCGCCACGCGGGCAGAGAAATCACCACTTGTGTATTCTCCAGATGTGCCGGACGGAACGTCGAGATAACCTCCTGTTAACGTTACCGTGGTTGTTACTGCTGGTGTAAATGTGCGCTCTCCTGTTACCTCTCGCGGGTCCGTAATAGATGTTACAGGCGGGGCAATGACGCCCGGCGGGCTGGTTGCAAGGCTGAACCCGAAGTTTGGATAACAACCTGCCGTGGGTGGATAGCCGCACTCCGTCCTGTCTCTTAACAAGTCGTTTTGGCATCTGGAGCAGGCACCGTCAATGCAGGTTACTGAATCTGCCGGGCACTCGGAACTGTAGCTACACGAAATGATGGCTTCGTAACCGCCAAACGGACGCCTGCAGTTGGCGTTACTCTTTAAAAGGTTCAAGTTCCAGCTAACCGTGGCAGGCTCTCCGGGGCAGACGTATTCAGGCTCTATAGTTATTGTTGGGGCATAAAGTGCTGGGGCGAGCCCGGCCCTGTTAAGAAAACAGCCATTTAGCAAAAAAAGGCTGAGAGTGACGATAAACAGTTTTTTATATGGTCGCATTTTGCCCCCTTGTAAGGATTGTGCCTGATGGGCCGGGTTATGTTTTTGCACCGATAATTAGTAAAAAGGATAGCACAAAGAAAGGAGCAGGCAAGGCTAACCTGCGGGGCGCGGCGTAAACTGGAGCCGATGGGCGGGATTGAACCGCCGACCTACTGATTACGAATCAGTTGCTCTACCACTGAGCTACATCGGCCCTACTTTTAAAAAGAAGGAATTCTATCATATAATGGAACCATATTTTCATATTGAAAGAACTTGCCAGATGCCAAATTCTGTTTTTACCTCGTCATGTTTAAAAATAGGCCTGCTGGCGGTTCTGTTTTTGTTTGTTTCCTGCACCAATTCTCCTTCAATAACTTCTAAAACCACGACAAAAGATGAACATGTGGCCTGCTATAAAGAAAAGTGGATGGAGGATATGCTCGATTTTATACGGACTAAAAACAGAGCCAAGTTTACAAGCTATATACAGGACAGGCGGTGCCTCTTTATGAGGGGCGGGCGCGAAGTGGAGTTAACCGATCCGCCGGGCCTCTTCGGCTCGCTGGCAGGGTTTAAAATGGGTGGCGTTAAGTATTGGACCAGCAAAGACAGCCTGCATTACGGTAAATAGGTTTGGGGCACTGCTACGAAAACGACGCACCTTTGTTTGCCGCTACGTTTTTGTGGCAGTCTGCTTTTGCTTATTTATCAACTACTTACCTCTATTTCAGTTTTTTTTTGCCCCTTTTTGTCCGTACCTTGATTTGTAAAGCAGTCTGAAATTAAGCTTCTATACTGCAAGTAGCTATAAATAAAGGCGTTACAGTTCCAATGCGATTATGGCACGCTAATTGTATAAGTAAGATTGCGTATGGAGTTGGCCTTATTCCCATACTTAGAAAAATTGGCGGCGCCAACAGTCATGGTTAGTTGCTTTCTAAAAGGTTCGGTGACTTCCGGATAACTTCAAGGCTGGACGATCTCGGTAGCTCCTCTCCGAGGTCGTCATTTTTTTTGCCCCGTCGCCGCACCCCCCATGGTTTAAAGAGCTTTATCCCGCTAGGGTTGTTATGTATATTTTTGTGCCATCAACTCCCCGGATTCCTTAAAAATAAGGCTCATTTTATCAAAGCGGTGATTCTGATTGACCTATGTTTTTTATTTTGTTATTCTTCAACCCCAATGGTAGATATCTCTTGATATTCCGTTGAAAACAGCAGACTTATTTCTCTACAGGGTCGGTTAATGGGTGAGCTTAAAGATAAATTTTTTCTGCAGTATATAAGCGCGGGGCTTGAGAAAGTTCGAGACGGTTTTAGGGAAGAACATACCCCTAAAAAAGGCAATCGCTTTTTAATCAAAGGGCTAACCTATGAAATCGGCACGTGCCGCAAAGATGGCGCCCAATATGTTTTTGAGATAAGCTCAAAAATCCCTCAAGAGGTTCTGCCCAAAAACGTCAAAATAGAAAAATATTTCAGTTCCGTCATAAAGCTCATGAACAAATGTGCAAAAAAACCGTCTGACTCAAAGATGGAAAACATTATTCATAATACGGCTGACGAAGAACTAAAAGAACGTGACTATGTAAAGCTCATTTACAGCTACGATGAAAACGAGCTTTGCTCGAACGAAGATATAGGCAACAGGATGAAACATCATCAGGAGAACAACACTCCCGTTCCGGATATCCCCGGCGTTGTTACACCTGGCGGGCGCATTGTTCTGGCCCTTATAAGAGAGGCTATCGAGAAGCTCGCAAGGCAAAACGTGCTTGATCTGTGTGCCGCTAACGAAGAAGTTAAAAAAGTGATGAAGGATAAGGCGAAGAACCAGCCTGCTGTTAAAAAAGCCGCAAAAAAGAAAACGGCTAAAAAATAATGGACGAAGAACTAAAGTCCCTTCTGGATAAAACAGGTCAAAAACTCACTCAGCTCCGAGGTCATCTTTGACTTAGACGGAAAACGTGCTGAGCTTGAGGAAATCGAAAAAAAAATAGCCGTAGACGGCTTTTGGGACGACCATTCAGCGGCCCAGCCTCTGTTAAAACGCCGCTCTTCCCTCTCCCGCGTCGTGGAGAATTTTGAAGCCTACGAAAAAAGGTTGGCCGACCTTTTGGAGCTATCGGAACTTCTTGAGACGGAAGAAGACGATAGCATGAAAAAAGAAGCCCTGGCCGATATGAAAAAGCTGGCAGACGACACTGACAAGCTTGAACTTTCAGCCATGCTCGCAGGCGAACACGACCCGGACAACGCCATAGTGGAAATTCACCCCGGTGCGGGTGGCACAGAGTCGCAAGACTGGGCGGAAATGCTTATGCGGATGTATATGCGCTGGGCGGAACGTAGCGGCTATAAAACAGAAGTGGTCGATTTTCTTCCGGGTGAGGAAGCTGGCGTGAAATCTGTTACTTTCATCGTGTCTGGTGAATACGCTTACGGCTATCTTAAAGCTGAGATCGGGGTTCACAGGCTTGTGCGTATATCGCCTTTCGACAGCAACAAAAGGCGTCACACCTCGTTTACTTCCGTTTCTGTAATGCCGGAGATTGACGATGATATCAAGCTTGAAATACTCGATGACGATTTAAAAATAGATACGTTCAGGGCGTCCGGGGCAGGTGGTCAGCATGTTAACGTTACAGATTCTGCCGTGCGGATAACGCATCTGCCCACCGGGGTTGTCGTATCTTGCCAAAACGAGAGGAGCCAGCACAAAAACAAGGCTTCGGCCATGAAGGTGCTAAAAGGCAAGCTGTTTGCCTTAGAAGAGCAGAAAATGCAGGAAAAAAGAGAAGCGTTAGGCGGTGAAAAAAAGGGGATCCAGTGGGGGTCGCAGATACGCTCTTACGTATTGCAACCATACCAGATGGTGAAAGATCTCCGCTCAGGAGTAGAGGTTGGTGATGTCCGCCGCGTGTTAGATGGCGATCTCGATGTTTTTATAAGAGGATATTTGCTCTCCGGATAACCTGTTTTTATCAAAAATCAGGCTGTGGCTTCTTTCACGCTGTTCATAAACTCGGTTACAAAGTCGCCCCACGTTCCGTTTTCAACCGCACTATTGCCTGCTTTTGCGCCATCTCCGCGAAGATATTCAAAGAAACTGTCTAGCTGTTGCTGTATTATGTCTCGCGTTTCGTTTATCTGGTTTGTAACCTCACCAGGCATAGAGCCTAATGTTGCCAGCGCTTCAGAAAATCCCTGGTCGATGGCCCCTTCTACCATTGCCTTGAATGCGGTTATCTGTTCTTCTTTAGACATATTTGGGTTATCGGCGGCGAACATAGGGAAGAAGCCTAAAGCGAAATCGGTGATTCTTTGGGCCACAGCTTCCGGGCTGGACGGATCTTGCATGGCATTTATCTGCGTTTGTGCGAGGGCGTCTGCCTGCGTCATTTTCATGTTCAGTTTAAATTCTGCGGTTTCAGACGATTTTACATATGCTGAAACCTCGCGTCCGCCGTTTGAGTAACTGAAAGAGCCTTCAAAAGTGCGCTGTATACGCGCCTCAACTGAAAATTCCAGAACGGTTTGTGGTTTGCCGGGTTGTGAACCGCCTATAGAAACCGTGTCTGTGTTGTAGGTTGTGGGCTGGTTGGCCTTGTTTCTGTTGTCTACTGGTGTAGTTTGTGGTTTTACAAATACTTGAGCTGTGGCTCCTGAGCTTTCTGTATACATTTTTTTCTCCCGTTTTCGCTTCCCTTAAGTCTTTATCGAACAGTCGTGAAAAAGTCTTTAGTCATTTTTTTGACATGATGAATTTTAGTGGCAACCTAAAGCTTGCGGTGCCTTAAAGGTTTGTTTGCATGGTCTGCGCTGATACAATCGACACTTTTATTATCTTTGAGGAATCATGGTTTTAGATGTTTTGCTGTTTTTAGTAGGTCTTGCGCTTTTATATTACGGTGCGGAATGGTTAGTGCGCGGCTCGGCGAACGTGGCCATGGCTATGGGCGTTACTCCGATGGTGGTTGGGCTCACGGTTGTGGCGTTTGGCACGAGTGCGCCGGAAGTTGTGGCAAGCCTTGTTGCCGTGATGAACGGCTCACCGGATATTGCCCTTGGTAACGTCATTGGGTCTAACATTGCCAACGTAGGGCTTGTGCTGGCCTGTGGCGCTCTTCTTTATCCGCTTAAAATATTGCGTAGCACAAGGGTCGTTGAACTTCCCTTTATGGTCGGCTTCACTGTTTTGCTACTTATATTTTGCATCGACGGGCTTATTTCAAGAGTGGATGGTGGCATTCTTTTGGCCTGTGTCATCGGGTTTACCATCTATTGCCTTATGTATACAAAAAAGGGTGAGGAAGACGAAAAGGCCATGGAAGACGAAGTGCAGGGAATTGTAAAGGACGACGGTAACCTTGCAAAAGAGCTTTTAATTACCGTGGTGGGAATTGCAGGGGTTGTTCTTGGCGCATATTTTCTTGTAGGTTCTGCAACCAACATAGCAAGGGCTTTTGGTGTGTCTGAACTTGTTATAGGGGTAACGATAGTGGCTGTTGGCACAAGCTTGCCAGAACTTGCAACCACCGCCATAGCCTCGATTCGCAAACAGGCGGACATTGCGGTGGGCAACATAATCGGCTCGAACATTTTTAACATAGGTCTTGTGCTGGGTGTCACCTCACTTGTTGAGCCGCTTGCGGTTTTGCGTGAAATCCTCACAAACGAGCTTGTTATAATGGCTGTTTTTTCAGCGGCGTTGATACCGCTTACTATAAAACTTTCGGTTGGGCGTGTGGCGGGCGGTGCGCTTTTGATATGTTACGCCGTTTTCCTTTGGCGTATGGTAGCTTAAAAAAACCGGGCTCGCGCTTTTGAATTGCACGAGTCCGGCAGGAGAGGCTTTTTATTTTCCGTGACGGCCCTTGCCCCCCTTCTGGTTTCCCATCATCATTCTTTTCATCATTTTTTCCAAAAACTTTGCTTTTTGTTCCGGCGTTAATACTTCAACCATCTTTACGATCATGGCAAGCCTTTGCTTCTCCTGCTCGGCCTTGAACTCGGCTAACTCGTTTATAAGTTTATCCAGTGTTTTACTATCCGGATTTTCACTCTGAAGCTCGTCTTCAAAATCGAGCTGTTTTAGCTCAAGATCGGCCCGAATTCTTATTGCGTCTCGTCTCATTTCCTTGCGGGCCAGCCTGATGGCGTCTACCTGCTCGTCACTTAGCCCCAGCTCTTTTATATAATCTTGCCTATGCTTTCCTCTTTTCTGGTCTTTGTCATAATCTCTTGCCACAGCGGTTATTGGAAACATGCCAAGCACTATGACGACGATTAAAAGTTTACGCATTGTTACCTCCTTCGTTTGCAATAAGTATGTCCAGTTGTTCCGACAAAAACAGGTCGCGCCCATAATTTGCCTCTCTGCTTTGGGTCTCCTCAAAAGAAAAAACAGGCCCCAACGTTTCATATATGAAATCGTTCAAGTTATCAGGGGCGGTTTCGATATTTTCAGGTGGCGCGAATGGTGTTAGCCGTATAGCTATTACTAGGGTCGCCGCCACCGCGAGCGCGGGCCAGATAAAACGGCGCCTGTACGTTTGGGGCTTCACCTTACGGCTTACGGCTATTTCTTTGCGCAGTTTGGCCGTAAGCGACTCTGGCGCTTTTAGTTTTCGTGCGTTTTTAAGAATCTTGTCGATTTCCATAACCGTGTTCCTTTTTAATCTCTTTTGCATATCGCTCAAGCTCGTCTCTCCCACGAGCTATACGTGAGCGGACGGTCCCTATTTTTACGTTAGTGGCCCGGGCTATTTCTTCATACGAAAAACCTTCGATCTCGCGTAGTATTACCGCCATGCGCCGCTCCGGCTCGAGCCTTGCCAAAAGAGCGGCTAAAGCTTTTTCAGCTTCAAGTTCAAAAACGGCGCTTTCCGGGTTCTGGCGCATAAAAATATTTTCATCCACAAACTTGTGTACTTTTGTTTCGTTAAACTCGTCGTTCTTTTTGATTCTCGTAACATGGTTCAGAGTTCTGTTTACCGTGATTCGATATAACCATGTGGAGAATTTTGATTTTGCCTGATATGTAGCGAGGTTTTTCCAAACTGCAATAAAAACTTCCTGCGCCAGGTCTTCTGCCTCGTCGAAGTCGTATACCATGCGATATGCCACGTTCCATACAAAATCCTTATGTTTTTCAAACAGTTGCATAAACGCTGTTTGATCGCCTGAACTGGCTTTAACTATAGTTTTATCTTCGTCCATAACCCTTTATATCTTGTTTCATGGGTTAGACACAGGTTATGCATGGAAAGTTCCCGATAAATGAAAAAAAGAGGGTGGCTTTTTTGAAGCCAGGCGGGGAAAGGGAGGTTATGGGGTGTCGATACGACCACCGTTAAGGGTGTTTGGTTCGACAAATTCATAAACAACTTCGTTCGGTTTTACAAGGCCAAGGTTTTCTCTCGCTATGGCTTCTACATATCTGTCGCTATGGTTTAGTGAAGATAGTTCTACCCTGAAAAGGTTGTTCTCGGCTTTTTTCGCGTCTATCTCGCTTTTGGTTTTTTCTATGGCCATTTGCAGTTTTTGCACATCCAGAAATCCGTTTTGCTTAAACCATGCACAAGTGACCACAAAGATCATAAAGAGAGCGGAGATGGCAAAAATAGCTAGCGGCCTGTCTTTTTCCATGCCGATAGTATAAACGAAAATGAAGCAGGCTTCTTAATTATCCTGTGCGGGGGATGATTTCATCGTCATGGTTTCTATCGCAATTTCTATTACGGCAGTGGTTTGCGCCATTCGGGGGGTTACTTTGTCGTACTCGCCTTCAGGCTGATATTTTTTCATCAACCCGTTTAGCACGTCTATTCTTGTGGTTTGATCGTCAACAATTGTTGCCGAACCGGATATGATTATAGACTCATATTTATACGAGGCTTTACACGGTTTTTCAGTGGCGGGTATATATTGCATCTCCCCCTCCACCTCGAAACAGACTTTTGGGTTCACCTTGATATGGTCTATTTTTTCCCCTTCCATGGCGGAATGGAAGTAAATAGCGTTATCGATATGGATAAAGTTTAAAGGCTTTATCATCGGCCCGTCCGGCCCTGAAGTGGCTAGTCTGCCAACTTCCGCCTGGGCCAACAGGCCATGTATGGCCCGCTCATCCTCTACCTTTTGCTTAACGCGCCTCATCCTAGCCTATGGAAGTAAAAACATTGGAACCACGATATACGGCCTGCGCCCCTAGTTCTTCTTCTATACGCAAAAGCTGATTATATTTTGCTATTCTGTCCGTTCGGCTCATAGAACCTGTTTTTATCTGCCCTGCGTTTACCGCCACGGCGAGATCGGCTATGGTGGAGTCTTCCGTTTCGCCGGAGCGATGGCTTATTACGCATGTATATTTTGCGCGTTTGGCCATTTCTATTGCGTCGAGAGTTTCCGTTAAGGTGCCAATCTGGTTTACCTTGATAAGAATCGAGTTGGCAACGCCCATGTTAATTCCTTTATTCAGAATTGTCGTGTTGGTGACGAAAAGGTCGTCTCCTACGATCTGAACTTTGGAGCCCAATGCATCGGTCAGCTTTTTCCAGCCTTTCCAGTCACCTTCCGCAAGGCCGTCTTCTATGGAAATAACAGGGTATTGGCTAACGAGGTTTTCGTAAAACTCGACCATCTCATCGGTCGTTTTTTTAGGTTTCGCCTCGGCGGACATGTTGTATTTACCGGCAGAGTAAAACTCGGACGCGGCGGCGTCTAACGCGATGGCAACGTCTTTGCCCGGTTTGTATCCGGCTTTCGTTATGGCCGTAAGGATAACTTCTACAGCCTCCGTGTTACTTTTAAGGTCGGGCGCAAAGCCTCCTTCGTCGCCAACGGAGGTGCTTAACCCTTTCTTTTTAAGGACGTCTTTTAACGTGTGGAAAATTTCAGAACCCATACGCAACGCTTCTGTAAAACTTGTGGCACCCACAGGCATTATCATAAATTCCTGTATGTCCACGTTGTTATCCGCATGTGAACCGCCGTTTAGTATGTTCATCATCGGCACGGGAATTTCTTTTGCGTTAGCGCCGCCTAAATAGCGGTAGAGTGGAAGAGCCGCCTCGTCTGCCGCCGCTTTTGCCACAGCCATGGATACGCCGAGCATGGCGTTTGCACCAAGTTTTTTTTTGTTTTCGGTTCCGTCGAGATTTATCATGAGCGCGTCCACACCTGGCTGGTCTGTTGCGTCATAGCCTAATAGCTTGGGGGCTATTTTGTTGTTTATGTTTGCAATAGCTTTTAAGACGCTCTTGCCCTTATAACGTTTTTTGTCGCCATCGCGGAGTTCTAAGGCCTCCCTTGACCCTGTTGACGCGCCGGAAGGGACTGCGGCCCGTCCAAACGCGCCAGAATCTAAAACCACATCTACCTCTATTGTCGGGTTTCCCCTGGAATCAAAAATCTGGCGGCCTTTTATATCTACGATCAAGCTCATGATAGTCCTCGGTTTTTGTTGGTTTTCGTTCAGCGTAATGGACATTCAGGTTCAAAGCAACCCCAATAATTATCTTTTATTAAAGCCATTTGAGGTGTCAAATTAGCTATAATCATAGCTTGCGTTCTGGAGTGGTCGTGTATGCCTGATGAGAAGAAAAAAGTAAAAGCCGGCACCGTGGCGGTTCCATGCCCGAAGTGTACCAAACGGATAAACTTGCCGCTTCGCCAGATTACAGAGAAGGGGGTTTCCTTTCCGTGTCCAGATTGCAAAACAAAACTTAAGGTTCGCCGTAATGGACAGAAGGTAACCGTCTCTGTAATCAAATCAGCAGATGCCGATATTCTTATCGAGGAAGAACCGACGCAGGAAATAATTCAAAAAACGCCCGCATGGATCGTGACTTTTGCCGATCTTGCCACATTGTTACTTACGTTTTTTGTTCTTATGCTCTCTTTTGCCAATATGGACGTTGTTAAATTCAAGGAGCTTGTGGGCTCCGTGCAGGAGCGATACGGGGTCACGTTTCACGAAAGTGGCTCGTATCAAGCGGTTTCAAAGGGGCAGATTGCCGAGATGGATAGCAATGTTAAAAATATATCGGCAAAAGCGGCGCGTGAACAACTCGTAAACGTAATCTACGACACAATAGTTCGGCAAGGGTTTCGTGGCAAGGTGGCACTCACCTCCACAGACGAAGGCGTGAGAATGCGTGTGAACGGCAGAGCCTTGTTTGAACCTGGTACGGCAACATTGATTCCTGAAAGCTTGCGGCTTTTAGATGACATAGTGACGATTATGAAAGAAACCAAAAATCTCTTTCTGGAAATAGAAGGGCATACGGACAATGTCCCCGTGCGGACAAAAAAGTTTCCTTCCAACTGGGAACTTTCCGTTGCCCGCGCGTCGTCTACATTGGAGCATATGGTGGCAAAAGGTGCCCCTAAAGAGAGGCTGTCTGCGGCAGGTTTTGCTGATACAAAACCTCTTTTCAGCAACAAAAAAAAGGAAGTAAGACTGTTAAACAGGCGTGTTGAATTTCTATTTAAGCGAAAAAGGTGATGTTATGAAGGTGGTTTTTACAGCGTTTGTCATGTTTTCTATGGTCTGCTTTTCCGGCTGTTCCGATGACAGCACCAAAACTGATCTTCCGCAGGAACTTGCGGCAAAAAAAATGCTTGATGAAATATCGATACTTGTAAAGCAGAACAGGTTACCCGAAGCGAATGAGGTTGCCGTAACGCTTGAAAAAGAATTCGGCCACACAAAAATATATACCGGGGCCAGAGTGGGGCTTATGCAAAAAGGGGTTTATGGGAAAGACTATAAAAACGCCATTACCGGACAAGCGATTATTGAACTTGAAAACAGGGTGTTATCCTTTTTTAAAGATATAGGCAGGTGGCCCCGTCAGTCTGAAATAAAAGCCATAGTAGACGCATGGGGAAGGGCGCTTTACTGGGTTGCAGGCGATGAAACCAAAAACTACGACATGCTTTTTATTTCCTCAGGGCCAGATGGCATTCGTGGTACTGGCGATGAACTTATTATTGTTTGGTCAGAACAAGACCTTGGCGGATATAAAGATAAAGTAACAGGCAAGATGGTTGGTCAAACACGCAAGACAAAAAAAAGGAAAATGACTGCCGGCGGAACCCCTGCGGTTATTACCCTTGATGAGCTTGCAAAGCAGGAGTTATCGGCCGGGGTGCCAAAGGATAGCGTTACCACTCTTGATGCTTTACGCAAGAAAGAGGACGCAAACGACTCCAGGGGTGATGGCGAAGTTGTAATGTCGCTAGGTGAGATAAAGGAAAAGCTGTAATTACCATGAAATATAACTTGCGCCAAAAACTTGTACCGGAGGCGCTTTAATTTTTTAGTGCAGGTGGTTTGATTATTAAGAACTCAACTCGCCTGTTTTCAGACCTTCCCTCTGCGTCGCCATTGCTTGCAATGGGGCGCATATCTCCGTAGCCCGCGGCTTTTAATCTGCTTGGCGTAACGCCTTTTGAAGTGAGGTAGCGGGCGATTGAAGCCGCCCTGATGCTGGAGAGTTCCCAGTTGGATGAGTACATGCCACCTTTTCTAAGTGGAATATTGTCTGAATGCCCTTCAATGGTAACCGTAAAATCGCTCGCTCTTATGATGCGTGACAGCCTGTCAAGCAGGTTTTTAACGGCAGGGGTGATGGCGGCTGAGCCTGAAGGAAAAACCGCTTTACCCTTTATGCGTATGCGCATTCCCCTTTTTGTAGGTATTACAGACGTATTGTTATCCAGTTTGTTTTCGGTTATCACTTTTTGTAGCGATTTTTTTGTTTCAATAAGCTGGCGTTTTAGTTTTTCGTCCTCTTTATCCTTTTTTTCCTCTTTATCCTTCTTTTCTTCAGCCTGGTTGCCAGTAAGAATACCCTGAAAGTCTCCTTCGCGGCGCAGTTTAACGCCGAATGCCGATTGAACGGAGCCCAACATTTCGCGGAATTTTATAACGTCGTTGTTTGAGAAGGAGAGGAGCAGAACAAAAAAAGTGAGCAGTAATGTGGCAAGGTCGGCAAATGTAACTACCCACCCCGGTGCGCCGACCTCCTTTGGGGGCAGTTTCCTTTGCGCCATACGAGTTATCTTATTTTTGCCTGTTGCTTTGGCGCAAGAAACGCGTTCAGTTTGGCTTTCATAATGTTGGGGTTCTCTTTTTTAGAAATAGAAACAATGCCTTCGATGATAATTTCCTTTATCGAGGTTTCCTCTTTGCTTCTTATCGAAAGCTTTTTGGCAAACGGGAGCGCTACAAGGTTTGCTATAAGGGCGCCATATAAGGTGGTGGTCAGGGATATAGCCATGGCCGGGCCTATTGCAGACGGGTCGGACAGGCTTTGAAGCATCTGCACCAGGCCTATAAGCGTGCCAATCATCCCAAAAGCTGGTGCCAGCATGCCTATCTGTTCAAAAACCTGGGCTCCATCCTGGTGACGGTCTTGTATGGCGTGCACTTCCGTGGTTAGCATACTGCGGATTGTGTTTTGATCTATTCCATCTACCAGCAGGCGAACTCCCTTGTTTATGAAGGGGTCGCCTATCTTCTTTTTTTCAAGTGCCAGCAAGCCTTCTTTGCGGGCGGTTGTGGAGAGGGCAATTAATGATTTTATAACGTCGCTGTGCGGCTCCGGTTTGTGCTGAAAAGCTTTTAACACGGTTGAAAAACTTTGCAGAACCGCCTGAAGCGGGAACATCACAAGAGTTGCCGCAGAGGTGCCGCCTATTACCACAAGCACGCTCGGAACGTCTACGAACGACCCTATTCCGCCGGCCCCCATAGACATGGAGGCACCCAAAAGCCCGATGCCCGCAAGCAGGCCTATTACTGTCGCTATATCCATTTAAATTTAACTAAAAGCCACCACCAGAAGTTTATCCGTTAAGACCACCATTGGATTACAATACTACTATATTTTTATGCGCGATTGTTCCATTTTTGTCGCTAATTTTGCGGAACATGGGCACTTGAATTAGAATTTAACCATAATTAAATATTCTCTTTTTATACGCATGGGTAAACTTACTTTTCTTGGAACAGGCACATCAAGCGGCGTGCCTCTTATAGGCTGTTTCTGCAAGGTATGCGCTTCAAGTAATTTAAAGGATAAAAGGCTTCGCTCCTCGGTGTGGATTGAGGCCGATGGGCAAAGTGCGCTAATAGACACGGCAACGGACTTGCGCCAACAGGCTCTCCGTGCCGGAATCACGCGGCTTGATGCCGTGTTTTTTACCCATCACCATGCAGACCACGTTCACGGTATCGACGAATTGCGAAGTTTTAACTTCTTACAAAACGAACCTATCGCCTGTTACGGAAAAAATGAAACCCTTGAAAGAATACGCACCCATTTTGCCTATATTTTTAACGGGAAAAAGTCTGAAGGGGGCGGGAAACCAAACCTTGAGCTGAGAACCATGACAGATACGGTAAATGTGGGGGGCATGCATGTTACTCCGGTCCCGGTTGAGCATGGCGCACTCGATATTTACGGATACCTGATAAACAAAACGGCTTATATAACGGATTGCTCAAAAATCCCCCAGTCGTCTATGGAACTTCTTGCGGGTCTTGACACCCTGATACTAGGTGCGCTCGGCTTAAAACGGCACAACACGCATTTTACTTTGGAGCAGGCTCTTTGCGTAGTTAAGGAACTTGCGCCGCAAACGACATATTTAACACATTTGAACCACAATCTTGGGCATGACGAAACTTCGAAAGGACTTCCATCAAACGTTCACCTTGCATGGGACGGGCTCTCTATTGACGTTTGATGAAAATGCCGCAAAAGAGATTGTGGTTCCTGCCACTTTTGCCATGATGGCTATTTTTGCGGGGCTATTACCGGTTTACTGGTTTATGTTTGTCGGGTTTCTGTTTGCGGTCGCTCTTGTTTGCATTGCCGGGTTTGGATATTGTCTGGCGTTACTTGTTCCGCTTGCGTTTTATAAAACCCCACAGCTTATTCCGCCGCTTTATGCGATGGCTTTGGCGTGTACGTTTTTGGGTAATGGCGCTAAAAAAATTGGAGGTTTTGGCGCTATTGGGCTAATCTTCGCGGCTATCGCCGGTTTTTCTTATTCTTTGATCGCGTTTCAAGGTTTTACCGGTTTTACGTTAAAAGAATGTGTGGTCGCGTCAGTCTTCCTGGGTGCCATTTTTCTTCTCACAAGTCGCGCCCCGGTGGGTAAAGCTTTTTGGCCCGCACCGCATCTGGCGGTAGCGGCATTTTTTATCTACGCAATACTTCAGTTCGATTTTGGCAATCTGGTTTACTCAAGTAACCTTGCAACGGGGTTTGCCATCTCTCTTGCGTTAGGCTCGGCGGCATATGTTGAGGGGAAAACGGACGCGACCGGTTCTGCCGTTGGGGTTTTGCTGGGCACGGTTATTTATGTGTCACTTGGGTTAGCAGGATATTCCATGCTCTTTTTCTTTGTCTTTTTTTCGATATGCGCCACCACCATCTCCGGGCGGTTCAGAGGGCAAGGGCGAAAATACGGGCTTCGCAAGGCAGGGGCGGTGCTTGCAAACATCGCTCCTGCCGCTCTGTTTGCGCTAGCGGCACTTTTTTCTACTGACCCTTTCGATTTTATCGTAGGGTTTTGCGCCTCTCTCGGCGCGGCATTATCAGACACCATTTCATCGGAACTAGGGCAGGCGAAAGAACCCAAACCTTTTAACGTCGTTACATGGGAGCGGGGTTTGGCCGGTGACGATGGGGCCGTGTCGGCTGTGGGCTTGGCATACGGGTTTTTTGCCGCCTGGTTTTTTGCCTGTCTTGCGTTTTTGACGGGGCTCATTACCTTGTGGGGCGTTCTGCCCGTGCTGATAGGTGCCTTTGCCGGAAACCTTGCAGATACATGGCTTGGCGGAACAGTGGAAAAGAGCGGGGTTTTAAATAACGATCAGGTTAACGCATGGGGTTCTTTTATGGGGGGCGCCATATCGGCTCTTTTATGTGTCGCCTTTTTATGAAATGTCAGAACAGGTCGGGGGCTTCGTTGAACGAAAAAAAGCCTTTTTCAAACTTTATGTTTTGCCGTACGTCGGCCCATTTAATTTCGGCTTTGCCACCGTTTAGCGGAAACGCCACCGTGACGGAGCGCAGATAGGGGGCGGCCTGTCCTGTTACTCTCTCTCCGAGGGTTAATGTGGCCTCTTGTCCTGCGTATGTGGAAAACGATATTTTATTTACCGTTTCTGTATATTCGATCTTCATTTGTGGCGTTACTGTGCTGGCGGTTTTTTTACCGTTACGCAGAATTGCTTCGTCTACCCCATCGAATTTTGGTGGCGCTCCGGTAATCATGGAGCTTATCAGCGCGTATGGCACCTTGAACCCTGCAAGGGAAATAAATCCGTCATGCGGTTTTTCCCTTATCTCTTTTTCTCCAGACGCAGTGTCGATATTAATTATTTTTTCGCCGTCGCAAGCTGTGGCCCATACGGTTCGCCCCGCCATGTCTATTATCTCTATTCTAAAATCGTTACCGTCTATGGCGAGAAAAATAAAGCCGGTATAGCTGTTTTGTCCGCTTTTAATATGGATTTCTCCAGAACCTGATGTGGGTGGGTAGTTTGCGATAAGGAAACCTTGAAGTTCCCTGTTTGCGGTATTTTTGTTTATCCTGACCCCTGCACATGAAAGCGTAAAAACAGCGGCTATGAACAGCGGGAGGTATAGGACTAAGGTTTTTGGGCTTATTGTTTTTCCCCTTTGTCAGATATTTTTGCCTCGATGGCCTTAAGCTTCTTTTTAACAGGTTCCCTGTCTACCCCGTGGTCGTCATCCTGATCGGCGCTAAGTGAGCGTTCATAAGCGTTTTTTGCCGCTTTCAGGTTGTCGAGAGACGCATATACGTCGCCTAAATGTTCCAGCACCGTCGGGTCTGGCGGAATATTGCGCACGGCAAGCAGAAGCTGTTTTAACGCTTTCTTTAGCCGTCCTTGCTTGTAATATATCCACCCTAAAGAATCGATAAAATATCCGTTGTCAGGCTCAAGCTCCAGCGCTTCCATTATATATTTTTGGGCGGTTTTAAGGTTTGTTCCCTGTACGGCGTATATGTAGCCCAAATAGTTTAGGGCGTTTGCGTGTTTTGGGTTAAGCTCGACAGCTTTTTTCATAACTTCAATGCATTTGCCATACATTTCCATCTTTTCATAAGTTACACCCAGGAAAAAATAGTATTTGCCTATCTTGTCGTTAAGGGTTATCGCCTTGAGAAAAGATTTTTCGGCCGCTTTGTTGTCTTGCAGTTTGTTATGCAAAAGCCCAACAAAATATTGCAGTTCAGGGTCGTCAGGGCTCAAGGCGGATGCCGATTCGGCAAACTTTAAGCCCTCCTGCGTATTTCCCTGCTTTTCGTAAAGTTCGGCTATTTTCAAGTGGATATCTTTCGTATCCTTGTCGCCATCATTCGCAAGTTCTTTCCATGCTTCTATAGCTTTGTAGATAAGCCCCAGGCGCTCATAGATTGTGGCTATGTAATAGGCTATTTTCCGGTCGTCCTTTTTTGCCGCACGGACGAGCTGAAAATGATGCAAGGCTTTGTTATATGCGTCTGTATCGTTTGCTATTTCTGCCTGACGCCAGTATGTGATGCCAAGTTTCAAATGGATAGCCAGGTCTTCCGGTTCGCGGTTGGCAAGTTCCTCATATTCCCCGATGGCCTTGTCGTACGACTCCATGGCGATATATGTTTCGGCTAACCTCGTTTGCATATTTTCGTCTCTTGGGTTGCCCTTAAGGTATCTTTTGTATACTTCAACCGCCTCGTCATGTTTTTTCTGGGCACGATATACGAGCCCCAACCCGTCATATCCCTTTGAGAATGTCGGATGCTTTTTTATTAGCTCCTTAAAGGTGGCTTCCGCGTCACTCCACTGTTTCATGGAGCCTAGCACGCGGCCCTCGTAGTAAAGCCCCAATGCATCGTCGGGATATTTTTTGTTAAAGATTTTTAGTGTTTTGAGTGCTTTTTCAGCCTGCTTACTTTGCAGGTAGGAAACGGCAAGATAAATCCACGCTTCGCGGCGCTCCGGGGCAAGCTCTACTATGCGTTTAAAATTTAAACTGGCTTCTTTCACCCTTCCTGTGCCGGAATATATTCCGCCAAGTATGGCAAGGGCGGGAACGTGATCCGGGCTTGCCTCAAGCGTTCGTTTGGCGATTTCTTCGGCCCTGCCCAAATTGCCGGTTCTAAGTAGCAGGCCCGCGGCCCTGTCATATCCTTTAAGGAGCGCTTCGTCGCTATCTATCGCAAGAAGATAGTTGTCTACCGCTTCCTGATACTTGCCTTGCCGCTCCGACATTAGCCCGGCCATATAGTGGTAATATGCGTTTCCCCTGTTTTTAGGGTGTTCCACCATAACTGACCTTGGTTTAACGGCTTCCTGCTTAAGTTCAGCCGGTGTGTCGATCGTAGGCGGTGCCGTAGCGCACGAGGAAGCTAAAATTAGAAATATAAAAGGGGTAAATCTTGAGACAAATTTCATAGTTATCACTTAATCAGGCTGTTTGCCTGCAATATGCTTACTAAAATAACAGGCGTTTTACTGCCTGCGGGGTAGGTTTGCTTTGCCATCGCACTTCGTTTTTGTAAAAAATTCCTTCTGTTACGGGTTGCGTCTTGCGCTTTTCAGGATAACTTTTTTAAATGTAGAGCGCAATTGGGAATCAGATATCTCGTCTAAAGCCTTTTCCATTTCCGCTATCGCAGAGCCTGACATCGGTTCTGTTTGTTCTTGCTCGTTTTGCTTAGGTTCTGGCCTTTTATTCCTGCTTTTAGCCTCAACGTTCATAGCTATCTCTACCGACGTCACGGTGTGTTTTCCTAAAACTGAGTTAACTTTACTGATTATATCGGCTTTATGGTAGCTCATGGAGTCTACCCACACAGGTTCGGCCGCCCACACGGTGAGTTTTTTGCCGGCAAGGCGGGCCGGAACGGAGATAGCCGCAAGTTGCGGGCCAACGATATCTTCCCATTGCAGTTCGATTTTCGCAAGGTTGTATAGCCCCTCTCTATCTATGGACAAAAGAAGCGATTCAATGACGGACCCTATAGTCTTGGGGCTCCTGTTTCTTTTGCTCATCAGGCTATATTCGCCCTGTTTCGCTGGGGGTTGCTTTTAGGTCTTGTTTCGTTTATTTTCATCATTTCCGGATATAACACTCAGTGAGCTACATTATATAACGAAGGGCAACGCTTACGCTTATGACTTTCCACACGGAATATCTCTGCTTTAACACAAGCAAAAGGCGTGAATATATAAACATAACCTCACAGGTTGAGGATATCGTTTCAGCTTCCGGCATAAAAGTTTGGGCCGTACAACAGGTTTATTATGCCGAGTTTGACGGAAAACGAAAAAACGGGTTATTGTGAAAGTTATGGGAGAGTAAGTTAAGATGACGCCAAAAAATACTCCGCTTGCCGATACGCATAAGGCTTTGGGTGCCAAAATGCTCGATTTCCACGGATGGATGATGCCCATTCAATACACCTCGATTTTAGAAGAACATAAAGCTGTTCGTGAGAAGGTGGGTATCTTCGACGTGTCGCATATGGGCGAGATAGAAATAAAGGGCGACAAGGCGTTTGACCTTGTTCAATACATAACTACAAACGACGTCTCTTTGTTAGAAGAGGGAGAAATTCAGTATAGCGCTCTCTTAAACGAGAAAGGTGGCGTGATAGACGATCTGCTTGTGTATAAAGTTAGTGGCAAACGTTTTCTGCTTTGCGTAAACGCCTCTAACGCTGTAAACGATTTAAGCTGGATAGCTGATCAGGCGCTTAGATATCCTGATGTGGAAGTTGTGAACAGCTCCAGACGTTTCGGGATGATATCTATACAGGGGCCAAAGTCTGAACCGCTTTTGCAGGCCCTGTTGCCAACTCCGCTTGCAAAACTTGGATATTACAGGTTTTGCATTACCACCGTTGGCGAGAGTAACATTATTGTTTCGAGAACCGGGTATACCGGCGAAGATGGCTTTGAAATTTTTTGCGAATGGCGCGACACTCCGGCAATATGGGAAGCCATTATGGTTAAGGGGCGTCAGTTCAGTTTAAAACCTATAGGGCTTGGCGCTCGCGATACGTTACGGCTTGAGATGCGTTATGCCCTTCATGGGCAGGAACTTGCCGAAGACATTACACCTCTTGAGGCCGGCCTTTCGTGGATAGTAAGCCTTGATAAGCAAGGCGGGTTTATCGGACGAGACGTATTGCTGAAACAGAAAGAGGAAGGGGTGCCGCAAAAACTTGTAGGGTTTGAGGTTACGGGGCGCGGAATCGCCCGAACAGGATATGCTGTATATCATGGCGATGAAGTTGTTGGCAGGGTGACAAGCGGAGCCATGAGCCCCTCGTTAAAAAAGGCTGTGGGTATGGCTTATGTAAAGCCTGAGTTGGCTGTGGTTGGAGCGGAGCTTTTTATAGAGATACGCGGCAAAAAAGTTCCGGCTGTTGTGCGTCGTGGGTCTTTTGTAGAGTCTAGAGTGAAAAAAGAGGTTCCTGCAACGACATGATGTGTGCGGGATTAAAAATTAAAAATAGCAAAAAGATACACTTGGAGAGGTTATGAATTTTCCTGAGAAGCTTCTTTATACGAAAGATCATGAGTGGACGTTGCTTGAAGGTGATATCGCCGTTGTGGGTATTACCGATTTCGCCCAAAGTGAGTTAGGCGACATCGTTTTTGTGGAGACGCCCGAAGTTGGAACCAAGCTTAATATTGGTGATAGTTTTGGCGTTGTGGAGTCGGTTAAAACCGTGTCTGACCTTTACTCCCCGCTAACAGGCGAGGTAGTGGAAGTGAATGAGGCGCTGGTTGACGCGCCGGAAACCGTAAACACAAGCCCATATGGCGACGGGTGGATCGTGAAAATAAAAATGAGTAATACGTCTGAAACCGAAAGCCTCATGAGCGTGGCTGATTATAAAAGCCTCGTAAAAAAGTAAAAACGTGAGATTCATACCCTTAACCGAAAAAGACCGCAAGGAAATGCTGGCGACGATCGGCGTAAACCATGTTGACGATCTTTTCGCCGATATTCCGGCGGAAGCAAAACTTGACCGCCCGTTAAACATTCCCGGCCCGTTACCTGAGCGTGAGCTTTTGAACAACTTCGGCCTGCTTGCTTCCATGAACAAACCTGTTTCCGGGGAACGCTCTTTTCTTGGCGCGGGCGCTTATTCCCATCATGTTCCTGTGGCAGTGGACCAAATGTTGTTAAGGGGCGAGTTTTTTACCGCGTATACGCCATACCAGCCTGAAGTGAGCCAGGGCACGTTGATGGCCATATACGAATTTCAAACATACACTTCGGCGCTTCTTGGCATGGATATCGCCAACGCGTCGATGTATGACGGCGCTTCTTCTTTGGCTGAGGCTGTGATAATGGCCAAAAGGGTTAAGAAAAAAAACAGGGTTGTTATTTCAGGGCTCGTAGACCCTGCGTGGCGCAAGGTTGTTGAAACTTACGTTCAGGACCTTGATATCGATATCGTCGTCGTAGATGGCGTAAACGAAGGGGTGACAAACATAGAGGAGCTGTCTATAGCGGCGAAAGATTCCTCCGCGATTGTCATCCAATACCCGAACTTTGTTGGTTGTATTGACGATTTAAACGAGGTGAGGCGCGTGTGCGACGAAGCCGGGGCGCTGATGATTGTCGCTACGTCAGAGCCTGTCGCGATGGGCGTTATGACTTCGCCAGGTAAATTAGGGGCAGATATCGCCGTTGCCGAAGGCCGCTCTTTTGGAGGGTCGCTCTCATATGGCGGGCCGGGGCTTGGCATGTTTGCGACGAAACAGAAATGGGCAAGGCAGATTCCCGGCAGGCTCGTAGGTAAAACAAACGATGTCGATGGCAAGCCGGGCTATGTGTTAACGCTTGCCACGAGGGAACAGCATATAAGGCGCGAAAAGGCGACGTCTAACATCTGCTCCAATCAGGCGTTATGTGCCACCGCGGCGGCGATACACTTAAGCCTGCTTGGCAAAAACGGGTTGCAGGAGATGGCGCTAAAAAACATGACGGCTACAAAATATCTTGCGGAAAAAATATCGGCGCTAAACGGTTTTGAATTGGCGTATAAAAAGCCATTCTTTAACGAGGTGGCAATTAAAGTTCCGGCTCCAGCTGAAACGATAAATAAAAAACTTGCGAAAAATGGATTTGTTGGCGGGTTTGACCTGTCGAAAGATTTCCCGTCTTTGGGTGATTCAATGCTCTTTTGCGCCACCGAACTGCACACAAAAAATGATATAGACGCGCTTGCTACCGCGCTGTCAGGTTTTAAGGTATAAAAAAATGTCTACACAATATCAACGTGGTTTGGCTTTTACTGAAGAAGAAATTTTCGGGCGTGGTTCGCCAGGCCGTAGCGGGGTAGATTTTTCCGACGGCGGTTTTGATGATATAGCCGACCCGGCCAAAATTTTGCCGTCAGGATATGTTCGTGGCGGGCTGGAAGGCTTTCCTGAACTATCTGAGCCTGAGGTTGTGCGGCATTACACGAGGTTGTCGCAATGGAATTTTGGTATCGATTCCAACATGTATCCTTTGGGTTCCTGCACGATGAAGCACAACCCGCGCGTAAACGAAGCCGTTTGCAGGTTGAGGGGATTTACCGACCTGCATCCTTATCAGCCAGATGAAGATTGCCAGGGTACGTTAAAGCTTATGCATGATTTGGCCCTGTGGCTTTGCGAGATTACAGGATTACACTCCGCAACCCTGCAACCTGCGGCGGGGGCGCATGGCGAGTTTGCCGGGCTTTTGATGGTGCGGTCTGCTTTGCAAAAACGGGGCGACGCAAGGTCAAAAGTTTTATTGCCAGATTCATCCCACGGAACAAACCCCGCTTCGGCGGCACTGTGCGGCTACACTTCCGTAACGCTTAAAAGTGGCGCGAACGGAAAAATAGATTTAGCCGAGCTTGCCCGCCTGATGGACGATCAGGTGGCGGCGCTCATGGTCACGAACCCTAACACGCTAGGCATTTTTGAATCAGATATAGTACAAATAGCAAAAATCGTTCACGATCGCGGCGGGTTCTTATATTGCGACGGGGCGAATTTATCCGCCTTGATGGGCAAAGGCCGGTTTGGCGATATGGGTGTGGATGTGGCTCACCTGAATTTGCACAAAACTTTTTCAACTCCGCATGGCGGAGGCGGGCCGGGTGCCGGGCCAGTTTGCGTAACAGAAGAACTTGCGCCGTTTTTACCAACACCGATGGTAGTTAAGGATGGCGATGAATATAAACTGGATTCAGCCAGACCACACTCTGTTGGACGCATACACGGCTTTAACGGCAACGTAGGTGTGCTGGTTCGCGCGGCGGCGTATATCCTCTCGATGGGGCCAGAAGGATTACGGGAGGCAACTGAGGCGGCGGTGCTGAACGCCAACTATATAAAAGCCAGGTTAAAAGAGCATTACCATACCCCGATAGAGGGGAACTCCATGCACGAATGCGTTTTGAACGATAAGTATCAAAACGAACATGACGTAACCACCATGGATATCGCAAAAGGACTTATCGACAGAGGATTTCATCCGCCAACTATATATTTCCCGCTCATAGTCCGCGGCGCATTGATGATAGAACCTACCGAGACGGAACCAAAAGAAACACTGGACGATTTTTGCGATGCGATGATCGATATCGCCGAAAAAGCGAAAACTGACCCGGAATCGTTAAAAGAGGCGCCCGTGAACACAATCCGCAGAAGACTCGACGAAGCTCACGCCGCCCGCAACCCTGAACTTCGTTGCACTATCTGCTCCTGATACCAATCCCCTTTTAACAGAGGAGACCTCTACTTTTCTTTTAGGAAAAAGAAAAGTAGCAAAAGAAAACCGGCTCTGTTGGCTCAGGGGTTTTGGAAAAACCCATGAGCCAACAGAATTAGTTCTTTTTGCTTCTTTTTCTTCCTTAAGAAAAAGAAGAAGGTTCTTCCATTAAAAGGAGTTTGGTGTAAGGAGGCAAATAGTGTAGAATTTGGGTCGCGATGTGGCCTCATCGTCTAGTGGCCTAGGACGCCGCCCTCTCACGGCGGAAACAGGGGTTCGACTCCCCTTGGGGCTACCATTTTTGAGATACCTTAAAATCCCGATTGCCTTACATCCTATATGATGATAGCTTCAAATGCTGAATATTATAGGCTTATGTGCGCCCAGCGGGTTTTGTTCGTCATTCCTGCGGTGGATTTTTTGCCTTTGCTTTAATAACGTTTTTTTTTGAGAGAGAGCCTAATGTTTTTTGATTCCCTCTGGGGCCTTTTTTCGTCTGACCTTGCCATAGATTTGGGAACCGCCAATACCCTGGTTATTTTAAAAGGGCATGGCATTGTTATGAGAGAGCCTTCCGTTGTGGCGATTCATGCGGAAACCAAACAGGTTCTGGCCGTTGGGTCGGAAGCTAAAAAAATGCTCGGACGTACTCCGGGCAACATCATTGCCACGCGCCCGATGAAAGATGGTGTCATCGCAAACTTCGAAGTGTGCGAGGCGATGATTCGATATTTTATACACAAGGTTCACAACCGCCGTTCTATGGTGCGGCCAAGGGTTGTTATCGCCGTTCCATCCGGCATAACGCAGGTTGAAAAAAGAGCTGTGCGTGACGCGGCGATAAGCGCTGGTGTGCGTGAGGTTTTTCTTATAGAAGAACCGATGGCGGCGGCGATAGGCGTGGGGCTTCCCATTTCTGAAGCTTCCGGCAACATGATTTTAGACATAGGCGGCGGCACTACGGAGATCGCCGTTATATCGCTCTCTGGCGTTGTTTATTCGCGCTCCGTCCGCGTGGCGGGTGACGAGATGGACGAGGCCATCGTTAATTACATAAAAAGAAAATACAACCTTCTTATAGGCGAGCGCACGGCTGAGCAAATCAAAATTACCGTGGGCTCCGCTTATCCGCCAGAGAAACCGCAAACCATGGACATTAAGGGGCGCGACCTTATGGCCGGTATCCCGAAAACTCTTGTGATAAACGATCAGGAAATTCGGGAAGCGTTATCGGAGCCTGTTTCAACCGTTGTTGAAAATGTTAAAATTGCGCTTGAGAGGACTCCGCCGGAGCTTGCCGCCGACATTGTGGATAAAGGCATTGTTTTAGCCGGTGGCGGTTCTATGTTGCAAGGGCTTGACTGCCTGCTAAGAGAAGAAACGTCATTGCCCATTATACTGGCGGAAGATCCTCTCTCCGCTGTTGTTATGGGCACAGGCAAGGTGTTGGAGGACATGGATCTTCTTCGGCGGGTGTCTATCTAGGGCCGGTAATTTTCCTTGCCGTACGAGACAGCGCCCATCCCCATGGATGAGGAAACTTGAGACTCTTCAGAAAACGTAGCGATTTTGTTCTGGTAATCGTTCTCGTAATTGTTAGCGTGATCCTGCTTATGTCCAACCTGCGTGCAAAAAAGTCGCTTAATTTTGCTGAGCGCACCGTTGTGTCTATTCTTGCTCCATTCCAGAACGTTGTTGACTGGAGCGTCTTGCAGGTGACCACAACCTGGGACGACTACGTTGTCCTGCTCGATACGCGCGAGGAAAACAAACGTCTGCTGGTGTCGCTTGACATGCTTGAGTTTGAAAAACATGCGTTAGAAGAAAAACTTAAAAGCTATGAGCGGCTGGAGAAACTTTTAACCTTTCCTGACCTCATTAACGTTCCTTTTGAAGTAGCCAGGGTTATAGGCCGTGATACCGCCAACAGAATGAAAGTTATCACCCTGAACAAGGGAAGCCTGCACGGAATAGAAATGAACATGCCTGTTGTAACGCATCGCGGGCTGGTGGGGCGGGTTATGAAGGTTACACATGTTGCGTGCAAGGTTTTGCTTATAACAGACGTGCGATCTGCGATTGACGCGATAGTGGAAGACTCAAGAGACGGGCTCATCGTGGCCGGTGCCAATTCACCGTTGCTTGAAACAAAATATCTCGATGTGAACGCTGACGTAAAAGAGGGAGCCGGAATAATATCTTCAGGATTGGGAGGCGTTTTCCCTAAAGGGCTTTTTATTGGGCGCCTGAAAAATATAATCAAAAAGGAAGGTGATCTTTTTCTTAACGCGAGGCTTTCTCTTGCTGTTGACGTGAATCGGTTAGAAGAGGTACTCATTTTGAAGGGGGCGCTGTCTGATCTGGATGAAGCGGTTGATGAACCGGTGAAGAAAGAAGAGGCCGCAGAGTGAAAACCGCACTTTACATCATCATAGTTATCGCAGGCTTTATTGCTCAAACCACCGCTTTTCATTTTTCAGGAGGGAGCGGCCCATGGCCCGATTTTGCTCTCTTGCTGGCCGTATATGGCGGCTTGCGTTTCGGGAGTGTGGGTGGCATACAATTTGGCGCGGTCGTGGGTCTTGTTCACGACATGATATCTGTTGGAAGCGTTGGCGCAAGTATGCTGGTGCGGGGGATTATCGGTTTCGTTTCAGGGAAACTGCGGGAAAAATATGTGTCCGACTCTCTTGTAACAAGGGCCTTGCTGGTAACGGGGGCCACGGCTTTTGATATCTTTTTATACGGCATTGTTACCAAAACTTTTTTGGGCTACGACCTTGCCACATACATGTGGGCGTCGGTTGTTCCGCAGGTTTTTTTGAACCTGTTATTTTCCCTGTTTGTTTTTTCGGCGATTAAATGGGCCGAGGAAAAAATGGACAGCACTCACGCGTCTTTTGAGATGAGGCGCAAATACGCCCCTGTTAAATAATCGGGAGGCTAAGGGGCTTTGCGCTTACGGTTCCATAAGCTGGCAAGCTTCTAGGGAACCCGCGTTTGTCTCTGCTCTTTTTTGGGAACCCACCATTTATCGAAGTTATACGATATTCCTGCGGCACCGGGAACAATGCCACGAAAGCGTTTGTTCACTATGGGTAGCGACTCACCAACGTAAAGGAACGTATATGGCTGATCTTCCGCTATAATTTCCTGGAATCTGTAATATAGCTTCGTTCTCTCTTTGATATCAAAAGTCTTGCGGGCGCGGTCTATTATCTGGTCTACCTCTTCGTTTTTATACGAGATAAAATTAAACTCATGCTCGCCGGTTTTAGACGAGTGCCAGATTATGTAAGGGTCGGGGTCGAGCCCTAAACTCCAGCCCAACATGCACGCATCGAAGTTGCGCTTGTTAAGGAAGTTGTTTATAAACGACGACCACTCGATAATGCGAAGTTTTACGCTTATGCCAACCTTTTTTAATCTTTGTTGAATGATTTCGCCCGATCTTTTTCTAAGGTCGTTTCCCTGGTTCGTGATGATTTCAAACTCGAACGGTTTTCCGTCCTTGTCGAGGATTCCATCGCCATCCGTGTCTTTCCACCCGACTTCGGCTAAAAGAGCTTTTGCTTTTTCAGGATTGTATGGGTACCTTTTCACGCTCGCGTTATATGCCCACGTTTCAGGTTTTATAGGCCCCGTGGCTGGCCTGCCCAATCCCATCAGTACACCTTCGATTAATTCGTTTTTATCTATTGCGTAAGTTATTGCCTGCCGGACGCGCTTGTCTGCGAACATGGGCCTTTTCAGGTTGTAGCCTAAATATGTATATCCGTTGCCAAGATATTTATATTTTGCAAAATTTTCACGGAAAAACTTTGTGTCGGTCTGTTTTAGATATTGCAACGGTTGCAAACCCATAGAGTCTATGCCACCTGATTTAAGCTCTAAAAACTGTGTGGCTGTGTCTGGAATTATTCGCGTAACCGTCTGGCTTATCCATGGGCGGTGTGTGTAGTGATCGGGGTTAGACTCCAAAACTATACGCGCCTGCGCCTCCCACTTTACAAAGCGCCACGGGCCGTTGCCAATGGGTTTTCTTGAAATAGGATGTTTGATAAGGTCGATAGGCTTTACGTCTTTTAGGATATGGCGCGGTAATCCACCCATGCCGGAGAGCCTTGCCAGGGCCGGTGCAAACGGCTCTTTAAAGGTGACGACAAAAGTATAGTCGTCTGGTGCGTCTACAGTTTCTATAAGGAAAAAAGTTTCTTTATAGGCTGAGGGAACGTCCGGGTGGATCATCATCTTGTACTGGTATACAAGGTCGTGTGACGTCCACGGTTCCCCGTCGTGCCATTTTACATTTTTACGCAGGTGGAACGTTATCGTGCGCTGGTCTTCTGAGACATCCCATGTTTCCGCTAGATCGCCTATAAGGTTTAAATCTTTATCGGTTTTTAAAAGACTGCCAAACACCATCCCCTGTATGGCAGACGAGGCAGAATCACCAGAGAGGTATGGAATAAGGTTAGACGCGTCACCTATGGAAGCGTCAATGTAAACGTCGCCAAAATCTTCTGGTAGCGGTTCCGTTTGGGTGGTTACTGCCTCAACCTGTTCATCGGCTTTTTCAGGCTTGGCGGTTTTGGATGAGTCTGAACAGGCGGCAAGTGACAACATAAAAACAAGGGAAACAAAAAGCGTCTTCCCGAACTTCATGTTACTGGCTGCCGGTAGGTCCTACTGGCCCTTCATCGCCAGACGTTTGATCTGCCGGTGTTTCTACCGGGCCCGGTGTGGCCGGTTCCTCAACAGGAGTTTCACCAATCGGCTGTGCGTCTTCCGGCAGTGCGGTTGGAAGGGCTTCCGGTATGGCGGTGCCGGATACAATAGACGAGCCTCGCGTGTCGTTAGATATGGCCGAAAGTGATATTGACGTGAGCATAAACACTATCGCCGCTCCGGTAGTTACCTTTGCGAGCGGGGCGGCAGGGCCACGCGGGCCGAACAGGGTTTGGCTTGAGCCGCCAAAGGCCGCGCCCATCGTTGCGCCTTTACCTTTTTGTAAAAGCACTATGCCGATTAGTGCAAGCGCCACTATTATATGGACCGTCGTTAAAATCATTGAAAGCATTTTTTAAATACTGGGTCTACGCTGTAATTGATATTTTTTGTAAATCGAAAGAGGAAATATAGCAGAATTGGGCAAATAAGCAAAGTTTTAAATAAACCGGCTGTTAAGCCGAAGTGCGGGCCAATAAAGCGCCTGCTGTGTTGAAAACTTCTTTAGCATGGTATGATGACCGCACAAAAGGCCCTGAAAAAACGTGTTTAAAGCCTAAATCGAGCCCCTTTTCCCTAAGCCTGTCAAACACCTCCGGGCGGACATATTCTTCTACCTCAATATTTTTAAGGGTTGGCCTTAAATATTGCCCCAGCGTAAGGATGTCTACATTAGCTTGTGCCAGATCATGCATTACCTGCTCCACCTCGCTTACAGTCTCCCCAAAGCCGAGCATAAGGCCGCTTTTTGTTAATATCCGTTCACTTTTACGTTTTACCAGTTCCAACAGCGCCAATGACCGCTGGTATTTTGCCGATGGGCGAACTTTTGAATAGAGCCTTGGGACTGTTTCCACGTTGTGGTTAAACACGTTCGGCATGGCGTCTATTATCGTGCCTATCGCGTTTTTACGCTGATGAAAATCTGGCGTTAGCACTTCAATGGAAGTTTTGGGGAGCCTTGCTCGCACGGCTTTTATAGTAAGGGCAAAATGCCCGGCCCCGCCGTCGTGCAAATCGTCTCTTGTTACCGATGTTATTACGACGTGTGAGAGTTTTAACTTTTCAGCAGTTTCCGCCACGTGTGAAGGCTCATCCGGGTTTGGCAGGGTAAGTTTGGTTCCTTGCTTTACAGAGCAAAACCCGCAATCTCTTGTGCATTCCTCGCCAAGGATCATAAATGTAGCGACTCCAGCCGAAAAACATTCACCTATGTTAGGGCAACGGGCTTCACTGCAAACCGTGTTCAAGCTTTTCTCGTTTATCTCACTGCGCGTAGCAAGGGCGGCTTTGCCCCATCGAACAGGTTTTCTTAACCATTCAGGTTTAATCACTTTTTATCCGTAATCTGTTAAAACAATCCGGGTATCATATCAAAACTGACATTAAAAAATGAGAACCTGTAACGCATAAACGTTCATCCAAGGTGAACCGTGCGTTTGCATTGTCTGATGTTACGTTAAGGAAAGCTGAAAAATGAAATTTTTGACAAGGCGCGAGTTTATCGTTGCAGGCGGAGTTTTGGGAACCGCCCTGGCCATGCCGGTGAACGTGTTTGCCGGAAGTAATTCAAAGGCCAAGGTAGAGGATGCGATACGAAAAGTAACTGGTGGTGCGCCAATAAAAACAGGCGGGCCGCTACTGCTTAAGGTAGATAAGCTTGTTGAGAACGGGGCCATTGTGCCGGTTACGCTTGTTACAAAAAAAGGTTTCGACGTCGTAAGGATGGCGCTGGTTGTTGATGACAACCCGGTTCCGTTAATCTTTTCTGTTGGTGTTGATCCTGCGCTTTCAGGTGACACCACTATAAGCACAAGAATAAAAATGAAACAGACGTCGATAGTCAGGGCTTTTGCCACTGATTCTAAAGGAAACGTGTATATGAGTTCCCGGCCTGTAACGATAACCATTGGTGGTTGCGGTTGATATAACCAAAAACGGAGTTTTAAATAATGCAGACAATTGGAAAATCGATAATACGTTTGCCTGGCGGTATGACGAAAGGTTCCGTGGCGCAGGTGAAATCCATTATCCTGCACCCTAACGATACCGGCCGCATGAAAGATCGTGATACCGGCGCGATAATCCCCGCCTATTACGTTAACCGTATAACCGTTGAGTATAACGGCAAAATCGTATATGACGTGGACCCGTCTCCCGCATTAAGCAAAGACCCATACTTTGCTTTCAGCCTGAACGTTGGCGATGGTGGAACTCTCAAAATGAGATGGACAGACAATAAAGGTGGGGTTTTCGAGAAATCTGCCAACGTAAAATTCAGGTGACGGTAGTGTGCTCCTTCTGTTGGCAAAAGTGGCGTCATGTCTGGCGGTAGCGCAATTCTGCTGTGGCAAAGATAGCTTCATTGTTGGCGGTAGCGTGCTTCTTCTGTTGGCAAAGGGGGCGTCATGTCTGGCGGTAGCGCAATTCTGCTGTGGCAAAGATAGCCTCATTGTTGGCGGTAGCGCAAATAAATGGCTGGCCCCCGAGGAGTCGAACCTCGACGTATAGATTCAGAGTCTACTGTCCTACCATTAGACGAGGGGCCAACTTTGCCTGAACCGAAGCTATTCTGCCGCAAAAGCCCTATGTTTTCAATGATTTTTTGGTGGTTAAAAGTGAAATATATATATTGACATCTATTGTAGATAGCATTAAAATGTTTCGGACTGCTCTTATGTTGTGAGTTGAATATGTTTTAGGGCGGGCTTTTTGCTTCCTGAAACACAAGGAGAATTTCTGATTTTGATGACGTATAACGTGCTTTTTACGTCTGTTTTAGTCTCGGCCCAGCCCGATGGCTTTGAGCCGTCCGTTTTCGGAATGATAATGAACGCAGGGCTCGTGGGCAAGCTTGTGCTGTTGATGCTTTTTCTGTTTTCGATTATTTCCTGGGGCATTGTTATTCACAAGCTTAAGATTTACAGGAAAATTAATAGCGAAACAGAAACTTTTCAAGACGCTTTTTCAAGGCGGGCCCAGTTAGAGCAGATATATAATCTTGCCAAGCGGCTTAAAAACTGCCCGATGGCACGTGTTTTTCTGGCTGGATATATTGAGCTTGCCACGCAGTTCCAGGCCACACAGGCCGATAACGACAGCGAGGTTGAAGGAGACGAAAACCTCCTGCTTGAAAAGCTGGATTCCATTGGTCGCTCGTTGGAGCGAGCTACGGCGCAGGAAGTTACCAAGCTTGAACGCTGGCTTATTTTTCTTGGTACGACCGGTGCGGTTACTCCATTTATAGGGCTTTTCGGTACTGTGTGGGGGGTTATGGACGCTTTTTCGGGCATAGGCGCGAAAGGAAGCGCTAACATAGCCGTTGTGGCTCCCGGAATTTCAGAAGCGTTGATCGCCACGGCAGGTGGTCTTTTCGCGGCTATCCCTGCGGTTATTGCATATAACTACTTTATATATCTTGTGAAAATCAAAGCGACGGAGATGGATAACTTTTCGCTTGATATGTTGTCTCTCATCGACCGTATTTATATAAGACGCTCGGCATGACTGGGAACGTTAATACCAAGAGGTTTCGGCGTAACAAATCGTCACCGCTTATGACGGAGATTAACGTAACCCCGTTTGTAGATGTAATGCTTGTGCTTTTGATTATTTTTATGGTCACCGCGCCCTTGATGCAGACAGGCGTAAACGTAGATTTACCCCAAGAAGATGTGGGTTCGCTTGAAATACAGGACGAGAACGTTGTTTCCATACGCAAGGACGGTGCGATTTTTTATAACGAAAAAAGGCTTACGGAAAAAGACCTTTTTAACAAGCTTAAATCCCTGGCGTCGGTTTCCTCTTCTGCTGAGGTTTTTTTAAGAGCCGACAAAACTCTTCCCTACGGCACAGTGATGAACGTTACCGGAATCATAAAAAAAGCTGGAATAGGGCGCCTTGGAATGGTTACTGAAGTTTCGCCCGTGTCCGGGAAAAAGAAGACGCAAAAGAAAGGTTAGGTGGCGGTTTTTCGCCCCGTTAGATAAAACTTATGGAGCAGGCCGGGACTTGAATGTGATTAATGAGACGGGCAGAGAATATAGGGCGCAGGGAGCGGAACATAAATACGCCGGAGCAACTTTTGGTTTCTCTTGCATATTCCGTAACGGCTCATGTGGCTCTCGTTGCGTTTCTATTTCTTGTTTTGATGTGGAACCACGAGCCAAAGACGTTTGTTCCGGGGTACAGGGTGAATTTGGTTTCCGTTCCAACGCCGCAGAGCCTTCTTACTTCTCCTGGTGTGAAAAAGAAACGCCCAAAACTAAAAAAAGCAAAAAAGAGTGCGCCCAAAAAGAAAATTTCAAGGCCGAAAAAAAAGAAAATTTCAAAAGCCAAAAAAATAGTTCCCAAAAAGAAAGTACCTGCACCGATAAAAAAAGCCAAGCCGCAGGAGGAGAAAAAAGAAGTTGTAGAGAGGCTCGCAGAAAAGAAAAAAGTGGTGCAGGAAGAAGCACCCAAAAAAACCTTGATGGCCGAAGGGCTGGCTTTTCCGCATATCTGGTATCTGAAAATAGTAGAGAGAAAAGTTACGGAAAGCTGGATAACGCATGGGCTCGACATCGCGGGCAAAAGAACGGATCCTTCAGTGCAATTCACTATCCTGAAAGATGGATCGGTGGAGAGAGTTGCGATGGTGCGCTCGTCCGGGAGCCGCAAACTGGATGGGAGCGTGGTAGACGCCATATACAAATCCGCTCCGTTTCCACCGCTTCCGGAAGATTTCCCGGAAGACTCTTTGCGGGTGACGTTTGATTTTAGTTATGAACAACATGAATAAACGTAAAGCGTTTTTGCCATTATTATTACGGCAAGTTTTTGTTTGCCTCTCTATTGCCGTTTTTCTTTGCGGCGGTGTGGCGAGTGCAGGGATGGACGTTCATCTTCGCACAAAACGGCTTGAATCCAAGCTCATAGAGGTTGCCGTGCCGTGGTTTTCGTTTCGTGGTGCCGATATGGAGGAGATGGGTAGACGGGCCGCCCATGTGATAACTAACGACTTAAAATTTACAACTTATTTTAAGCCGAGCGAAAATTATGATTTTATGTGGCAAGCTTCAAGACATGACGAGAAGCTGGGCTCCATTGATTTTAAAGAGTGGCGCACGATAGTTTCGAACTTTGTGGTTAAGGGCGCGGTTTCCACAAAGCCTGACGGTTTGGTTCTTATGGAAATAACGGCGTATGACCTTCAGATGAAAAGTGTTTTTCTTTCGAAAAAATACGAGGGGAAACGCTCCATGTTTCGCCAGATGGCGCACCAGTTTTCTGACGACTTTTTTAACAGGCTTACAGGTGAACATGGTGTCGCACGCACGAAGATGGCGTTTGTTTCAAAGGTTAAAGGGCGCAAAGAGCTGTTTGTAATGGACTACGACGGGTTTTCGCCAAGAGGCATAACAAACGACCGCTCCCTGGTTCTGCTTCCGGACTGGAACGCTAAACGGAACCTTATCCTGTTTACGACATACAGATATCGTAACCCCGACCTTTACGCGTTGGACCTTAAAGCCGGCATCAGATATCCGATATCGCGCAGGGTCGGGTTGAACGCTGCTGGCGAATGGTCGCCGGACGGGACACGCGTAGCCTTTTCAATCTCCCGAAAGGGGAACACAGAAATTTATGTAAGCGACGCAGACGGGTCTCATGTAAGGCGTTTAACGGCCTCAAGGGCGATAGAAACATCGCCTGCCTGGTCGCCGGACGGGAAAAAAATCGCGTTTACATCAGATAGGTCAGGTTCCCCGCAGATATACGTTATGAATGCGGACGGAACCGGTAAGAAAAAAAGGGTTACATATAGCGGCGGCTACAACGACGGGGCCGCATGGTCGCCCAAAGGGGATTTTATAGCCTACTCGTCGCTTATAGGCGGCAAGTTCAATATCGCCATGGTGCATGTTACCAACAGAAGCGTGATCCAGCTTACATACGGGGCATATACGAACGAGTCGCCTTCATGGTCGCCTACCGGCGGTCACATTGCTTTTACGTCGAATCGCTCCGGGCAAAAACAGGTTTTTATTATGAATTCCAACGGGTCGAGCCAGAAGCAGGTCACTTTTTTACAGGGTGGAGGTTATTCGCCTTCCTGGGGGCCTGGCCCCGAGTGAGGTTATTAGATATGAACCGGGACATAATGGTATGAAGTTTTCCATATAAAATGGTTTTTTCCTTGAAATGGTAAGGGGGGTTTGTTACAGTGTCCGACAACAGTTTGAAACAAAAGGGCGAGTATGCACGTCATTGTCGAAAAAAACGTCTTGGAGAAGGGCTAATGATCCGAACCGATAATAAAGTAGTTTTAATGGCGTTAATTGCGTTTGCAATGACATCTGTTTTTACCTTGGGAGCTTGTTCCAAGAAGAAGACAGAAACGCTTCCAGACACCAGCGTCGCTGATGCATCCACTGCGGGTGACAGTACTGCTGGTAGCGGTGGAATGAATTCAGAGGATCAGGAACAGATGGGCGCGCGTGACCCTGGTTACACGGATGAGGCTCAATTGCAAGATGCGTATTTTGATTTTGATAAATCTGAATTACGGCCCGACGCTCGCGACGTGTTACAACAAAACGCAGATTGGATAAAAGCCAATAGTGGCGCAAAAGTACAGATTGAGGGCCATTGCGACGAGCGCGGCACCGAAGAGTATAACCTTGCGTTAGGCGAGAGAAGGGCCAACTCGGTTAAAAATTACCTTGTGTCTCTTGGCATCTCACCTGATCGTCTTTTCACCATAAGTTATGGCGAAGAGTTACCTGTTGACCCTGGCCATGAAGAATCGGCCTGGAGCAAGAACAGACGCGCTCATTTCCTGGTGACGCAGTAAGGTTTGTATAAAATAACGTCTGTCGTCGGGGCTGTAAGTTTTACGGCTCCGGCGCTGGATTCACTTCTATTACCGTCCGTCGTTGGCTATCGTATGCTTTTAACGTCGCACTTCCGCTGATGAAACATAATCTTTTTTCAAAAATCCCGGCCAATCTGGCCATCGTAGCTCTTTTTGTTTCTCTGGTGCCCTTTATTGCTGGTTGTGAAACCGCAGAATCAAAAAAAGACCTGGCCCTGATGCAAATCCAGATAACCAGCATCGAGGAAAATGTTACCGCTATAAGCAAGCAGATGAGACTGCAGGCCGACCTTATTGCCAATATGGAGCAACCCCAGACGTCCATGATGACCATGACCGGGCAGATGGAGGAATTTAACGCACGCGCACAGATGCTTGCTGACCAGATGGAGAGCCTTGAGCAGTCGTTCACTGAAATGACACGTTCATACAGGGCAGAATCACTGGAGCGCTCTGCAAAAATGAACCTACGGCTCGACAGGCTGGAAAAAGAACTGGTGGCACTTTCTATCGGTACAAGGGCGCTTGTAGGGCAATCTGCAGGGGTTTCCACCACGGCTCCACCTGAGAAAAAGGCCGTGGTTTCACTGGTAGAGCCTGTTAAGGAAAAACCTGCATTTTCACCGGACCTTCCACCAGATGAACTTTATCAGAAATCGTATAACGCCTATCTTAGAGGCGATTTTAACAAGGCCATTAAAGGCTTTGGGGAATATGTCGAGCGCTATCCCTCTACTGACCTGTCGGACAACGCCGCATATTGGGTTGGTGAATCTTATTACGGCAAGGGAGACCTGCCCAATGCTGTAAAGGCTATGGATAAAATGGCCGAAAAATATCCGGCAAGCAATAAAACTCCTCTGGCCCTTCTGAAAACCGCCAGAACCTTGTTAGATCAGGGTGATAACGAAGGTTCCGTGGATAGATTTAAAAAACTGATTGATAACTATGCCACGTCCGACGAGGCGATGCAGGCGACCGACCAGCTTTTATCCCTCGGAATTCAATACCCGCCACTTCCATAAGGAACGGAGGAGGGCTATTGCCCTCTGCTTGCTATGGCGTGGGTCTCCGGTTTTCCTCTATCCGCTTCAAATATCAGGATATCCGGCAAAACGGGGGCTGATTTCACTGCAATCCTGTAAAAACAGGCCAAGTGACGGCTAAACTCATTTGGAGTATTTTCGCTTTTGGTGATAAACTCTCTCTTCTTTAAAAAGTAATTTGGAGGAATAGTTCATGCTGGATGTGTTTCGGGAAGGTGCCAAAACCTGGGTTAGCAGAATGCTTATCTGGTTTGTCGCGTTGACGTTTGTTGGCACGGCCTTTGCCGTTTGGGGAAAAGGCACATCTACGCCTGAAGACGCCGCCGCCGTTGTTAAAGGTGAGAGTATTAGTAAACGCCAGTTAAGTGAGCGTACCCGGCAGGTTGAAGGCATGTTCCGCAAACAGTTTGAGGGGCTCGACCCCTCCATGCTCAAGTCGCTTAACGCGTCTGCCGTCGCCATGAACTCGCTTGTAGACGTAGTCTTGCAGTCGAAGGCCGCACAATCAGCCGGGGTTACTGTTACAGATGGCGAGCTTTCCGATGCGGTTCGTAGCATGAATGAGTTTTATACTGCCGGTGCTTTTGATGGAAGGCGGTATATAGAGGTACTTAAAAGAAACGGCATGACACCGAAAGGTTTTGAAGATAGCGTTCGTGCCGATATTCTGGTCGGAAAGTTCAAAATGCTTATTAACGAAGATGTCTACGTTTCAAATATTGAGGCCATGAACCAATATGCCTATGAGCATCAACAGGTTGTTGTTGAATATGTTGACGTAAACAAGGAAACGATGAAACCAAAAGTTTCTGTTGATGAAGAAAAAGCGAAGGCCTGGTTCGAGGATAAAAAACAGACTTTTGAAGAGCCGGAAAAACGTGATTTTAAATCGGTGGTTATCAATTTTGCCTCGCTTGCAGAAAAAGTTGAGCCAACGGATGAGGAGATTGAACAATATTACCGCGACAACAGCGAACAGTTTGCGGTGCCTGAAAAAGTTCATGCAAGGCAGATTCTTGTTAAAGTTTCACCTACGGCCTCTGATGAAGAGATAAAAGACGCTACGGCTAAAATTGAAAAGGCTTATGGCCGCATTGCCATAGTTGGCGATGACTTTGCCGATGTGGCAAAGGAAATGTCTGAGGGGCCGTCTGCTGAAAATGGTGGTGACGTTGGCACCTTTCAGCGGGGCGTGATGGTTGCAGAGTTTGACAAAGTCGTTTTCGGGCTTGAACCCGGCAAAATTTCCTCCCCGTTTCAGACCGAGTTCGGCTTGCATGTAGTAGAGGCGATCTCACACGAGAAGTCGAGGATACCTGAGCTTGCCGAGGTTAAATCTCAGGTAAAAGAAATGGTGGCAAGGAAAAAGGCAAGCGTGGAAGGGCGCAAAACGTTAGAACAGGTAAGGGACAGGCTAGTTGCCGGTAGTGACCTTAAGTCTATTTTAACCTCGTTTGCCGGCGTTGAGGTTAGAGATTACTCTGCGATAAAGGGGATACCTGTTATATCGTTCGAATATCCTTCTGAGCTTATCGATAATTTTGTGTTCAAACTTCCTGCCAAGGGTGTTTCTGAAATTATGGATCTTATGGATGCGTCCCTGTTTATTGTGGTCGAGTCGATACAGGAGCCTAAGGTGCCAACCTATGAAGAAGTGAAAGCAAAAGTTCTGGACGCTTATAAAAGCACTCTTGCCTTTAAAAAGGCGGATGAAGTCGCCCTCGAAATTGAAAAGGCGGTTAAAGATGGCGGCGACTTGAAAACACTGGCCGAAGCCAACGGCCTTACTATGAAAACCACAAAGCCGTTCTCTCGCGCTGAGCGTAAAAAGGCAGGAGAATCTGCACGGAACAGGGGGATGCGAGAAGAGGTGTTTGCTCTTTCCGTAGGTGAATCGGTGGCGTCTCCTACAGGAGCCGGGCATGTTGTGCTTAAAGTTTTATCACGGCCTCCTTTAGACGAGACGAAGGTTGAAAAAGAAATCGCAGGGTTTAAGAAAACCTTGATTGAGAAGAAAAAATCGAGAGTCTATTCTGAGTTTCTTGCCAACTTGCGGAAAAAAGCGGAAGCAGATGGGGAAATCAACATCATAGTTAATCTTGATAAAAAGATTTAAAACGTTTGGTTTATTGGGGGAGAGATGGAGATTGCGGAGTTAAAGGCCAGTTCTGACGTTTTTTTTCTAATGCTGGGTGCCGTTATGGTTTTTGCCATGCATGGCGGGTTTGCCTTTTTAGAAGTTGGCACTGTCCGGCGTAAAAACCAGGTTAACGCGCTGGTTAAAATACTTTCCGATTTTGGCGTCTCCACATTAGTCTACTTTCTCATAGGCTTTCCGCTGGCATATGGCATGACGCTCTTTGCATCGGCGGAAACGCTGGTTGGCACTAATAGCGGGTTCGACCTCGTGAGGTTTTTCTTTTTGCTAACGTTTGCCGCCGCCATCCCCGCGATAATCTCAGGCGGCATAGCCGAGCGTGCCCGTTTTTGGCCGCAAGTCATATGCGGAGCTATTTTCGTAGGGCTTGTCTATCCGTTTTTTGAAGGAATGGTATGGGGCCAGTTTACCGCTTTGGGGCAAGACGGCTCATGGCTCGCCACGATAGGAGGGCTTCCTTTTCATGACTATGCAGGTTCTGTTGTTGTTCACGCAATGGGCGGCTGGCTTGCCTTGGCCGGAATCATAAAGCTTGGCCCGCGCCGTGGACGCTGGGTGAATGGCAAATCACACCCTCTGCCTGTGAGTAACATTCCCATGCTGGCACTTGGTAGCTGGATGCTGTGCGTTGGTTGGTTCGGTTTTAATGTTATGAGTGCGCAAGAGGTAACGGGCGTTACGGGGCTTGTGGCGATAAACTCGCTAATGGCTATGGTTGGCGGGATTCTGGTGTCGCTTGTGGCTTCAAGGCTTGACCCTGGTTTTGTGCATAACGGTGCGTTGGCGGGGCTCGTTGCGGTTTGTGCTGGTTCAGACCAGTTCCATCCGTTAGGCGCTCTTTTTGTTGGTGGTGTGGCCGGATACATTTTTATTAAAGGGTTTGCCTGGGAGCAGGAAAAACTGAAAATAGACGATGTGCTTGGCGTGTGGCCCCTGCATGGGCTGTGTGGTGCCTGGGGTGGAATCGCGTGCGGTATTTTTGGGCTTAAAGCTTTTGGCGGCATGGGAGGAGTTTCCTTCGTATCGCAGTTAATTGGCACCTTGATTGGCGTGGGAGTTGCTCTCACGGCAGGTTTTATCGTCTATTCCGTGATGGACAAATTCGTTGGCCTCAGGCTTAGCGAGGAAGACGAGTTCCGTGGGTCTGATCTTTCGATACATAAAATCGGGGCATATCCGGAAGATCACCTGAGGTAGGCTGATACCTTTCCATATCCTTTAAAGTGCTAGCTTTTGTTTTCGGGGTCGCCCAGCTCTTGAGCGTTATTAAGCTTTTTCGTTAAAACGCGTGTTCTGGTTTCCACCTTGTCGATTGAAGAACTCGCCTCGTCAAGTTTTTGCCGTGTTCTTGCCACAGCTTCACCAAACTTCCCGAACTCAGTTTTTACAGAATCGAGAATGCGCCACACGTCGCTTGCACGCTTTTGAACGGCAAGTGAGCGGAAACCCATTCGCAGGCTATTTAATAGCGCCGTGAGGGTTGTGGGGCCAGCTATGGATACCCTGTATTCACGTTGCAGTGTGTCCCACACTCCCGGCCTTTTCAAAACCTCGGCATATAACCCTTCCGTTGGCAGATACATTACGGCAAAGTCTGTAGTACGGGGAGGGTTGATATATTTCTCCTGTATTTTTTTTGCCTCGGCCTTGATTCTTGTTTCAAGCGCCTTTCCGGCGGTCTCAATTGCTCCCTTATCCGAAGCCTCCTGCGCCTCGACAAGCCTTTGATAATCTTCTAACGGGAACTTGGCGTCTATAGGGAGCCACACTGGGTCATTGTTGTCCGCCTCGGCACCGGGCAGTTTTATGGCAAACTCCACCCGCTCGGCACTGCCTATGGTCGTGGCCACGTTTTTTGCGTACTGGTTGTCTGATAATGTCTGCTCAAGTAACGCACCTAGCGAGACTTCGCCCCACACTCCGCGCGATTTTACGTTTGATAATGTTCGTTTAAGCTCGTCTACGCCGGAAGCCAGGCTTTGCATTTCGCCTAAACCTTTGTGGAGCTGGTCCAACTGGTCACGAACTTGTTTGAACGAGCTTCCAAGCCTCTTCTCAAGGGTGTCGTTCAGTTTTTCATCCACTGTGACGCGCATTTTTTCAAGTTTTTGGTTGTTGTCGTCCTGCATCGATTTTAGACGGGCTTCCACGGTTTCCCGCATTTTTTCAAGTTTTGTTTCGTTAGATTCTGTAAGGCGGGACAGGTTAGTTGTTTGCAGGCTGGCAATTTCCGCCATGCGGGAGAGGATGGAATCGCCAAATTTTTTCATTGCGTCGCGGCTCTCATCGCGACCGTTCTTGGCCTGCTCATCCATAGCTCTGCGAACCAGTGCCAATTCTTCTCTTAATGCGCGTTCCGATTTTTCCTGCACCTTTTCAATAGTGGCAAAGTGGTCTTCTGGTTTACCGTTTTTGGCGCGCGCAAAATATATCGCCGTGATAACAGCTCCTGCGATTACGCCCAACAGCGCTAACGCAACGATAACGGTTGTGTTGTATTCCATCCGCCCCTGAAAGTGAAAAATGATCGGGTTAAAAGAGTCTTTACAAAACTGGTTTTGCCCCTAAAACAATGTTTAGAGACTCCCACAGTATACCCTTAGCAAGTGAAGGGTTCATGAATGGAGCGGGTGATGGGATTCGAACCCACGACTTCAACCTTGGCAAGGTTGCACTCTACCACTGAGTTACACCCGCTTTGCGGAACACCTAATATAATCGATCAGTTGGCTGTGTCAAGCCCGTAAAGTTATTCCTTCAGTTTCATCTCTTCTTTTGCCTGTTGTATCTGGTATTCAGGCGGTTCGTAGATGCAATATGGCTCTTCTGCCATGTAATCGCCATCTGTGTAGTAGTAAGCACGCGCCCTGCATCCTTCACAAACGGTTTTATATTCGCACGCGCCGCATTTGCCGCCGAGTTGGTCAGGGTCGCGGAGCGTTTCAAAAACCTGTGAGTTTTCCCAAATATCCTTAAACGGAGTTTTGCGGATGTTACCGGCCTCGACCGGCAGATAGCCGCACGGGAAAACTTCGCCCTTGTGCGAGACAAAGCAGATGCTTGAGCCTGCAAGGCAACCTTTGGTCATAGCCGCCATACCGTGGGTTTTTGGGGTTACCTCCACTCCTTCAGCCGCCGCTCTTTGCCGCATGATTCTAAAGTAGTGCGGGGCGCAGGTGGCTTTAGTTTGAATTTTGCCCTCTTTTGAGATGTCGTAAAACCAGTTCAAAACTTTTTCGTATGTTACGGCGTCTAACGTTTGCTCTTTTTCTATCTGCACGCCGCACCCAACAGGCACGAGCATGAAGATGTGCAAAGCGTCTACGCCAAGGGTTATAGCGTTTTCATAAATCTTTTCGACTTCATGGACGTTATGTTTTGCGATGGTGCAGTTTATCTGCGTACTCATGCCGAGTGCCTGCAGATGTTTCATGCCTTCTACTGCACGGTTGTATGAGCCTTTCAGCTTGCGGAACTCGTCGTGGGTTTCAGGAGTGCCGCCATCTAACGATATGGCAACGCGCTGAACCTTTGCGTTCACTATTTTTTTGGCTATTTCAGCCGTTATCATAGTGCCGTTTGTGGCAAGGGCAACCGTTAGCCCTTTTGAATCTGCATATTCTGCCAGTTCGAAAATATCGGGCCTGAAAAGCGGCTCCCCGCCTGACAAAACCAAAATGCACTTGGAGGTTTCCGCGAGGTTATCGATAAATTTTTTGGATTCCTCGGTGTTAAGGTCGCTCTCCATTAATTTTTTGGAGATATCGAGCCTTCTGCAATGTATACACTCAAGGTTACAGCCAGCTGTTGTCTCCCAGAAAAGAAGACGTAGCTGGTTTTGCGTGTTCTGCATGAACCCGTGGGCCTTCTCGCCTGACGAGTCTTTGTCTTTAATATCCTTATAGACATCCTTTATAGTGCCAGGATGCCCTCCGGGGTGTCCTCCCGGATGTCCACCCTTGCGGGCGTCGTCGTTATTCATGGGTTTTTATACTCCCGTAATACGGCGTAAATTCAAGCCGTGGTAGATTTGGTCAAAAGATGTTCGGGAACCGGGAAATCTTCACCTTTGGCCTTAAGCTCGGCTCTCATCTCCGGTGTTATTCCGCATTCCTCGTCTGTAAGATAACACGCAGGATCAGGGGCGCACGGGTCGTTAAACACCAAGTCTGCCCGAACACGCAAGGCACCGCCGCACATGTTAAGGAACTTGCATTTGGTGCATTTGCCCTTTAGATAACCCAGCCTGTTTTTGAGTATTTTCATAACCGGATCGGATTCGTCGAGCCAGATGTCGCCGAATTTACGATCCCGGACGTTTCCTAAAGTATGATGCATCCAGAACTGGTCCGCATGGACATTGCCATGGAAGTCGATATCTCCAAACGAAACGCCGGAAGAATATCTTCCGCCACCGTTCCATTCAAGCATCTTTTTTACTTCCTTCGCTTTTTCGTCGCGCCCTTGTTCCAGAAGTTTTAAATACATATAAGGGCCATCAACGTGATTATCGACGGTCAAAATGTCTTTATGCAGGCCGCGCTTGTGGAAATCTTGCGTACGATCCAGAATGATATTCATGGCGTTACGCGTTTCCTCGTGCGTCAGGTCTTCATCTGCCAGGCCCTCGCCGCGCCCGGAATAGACGAGATGATAAAAGCAGGCCCGCTGAATTTCTTCCGCTTCGATAAAATCGAAAATTTGATGCAGGTTTTCGTAGTTATGTCTTGTAAGGGTGAGCCTCAAACCAACGCGCTGGTCTACAGCCACGCAGTTTTTAAAGCCTTTTACCGCCCGTTTAAAAGCGCCTTCCTTACCACGGAAATGGTCGTTTATTTCGCCGATTCCGTCCAGACTGATGCCGACATATGTAAACCCTAAGTCTTTGATTTTTCTTGCCACCACTTCGTCTATCTGCGTTCCGTTGGTAGATAAGGTGCATCTCATGCCAAGCTTGCTTGCGTGTTCTGCAAGCTCCCAAATGTCTTTTCTAACCAAAGGCTCGCCGCCAGAGAAGAGAAGCGCTGGTATGCCGAACTCGTTTAAGTCGGTGATAAGTTGTTTTCCTTCTTCGGTGGTCAACTCACCCTGATACGCTTTTTCTTCAGAATCGGTGTAGCAGTGAATACATTTTAAGTTACATGTGCGTGTTATATTCCATGCGGTCACAGGGCGACGTTCCCTGGCCGACTTCGGCACGGTATGCGCGTGTGGGCGCTGCTTCATGCCGTGGGACTGTTTACCATATCTTATTGCGTCGCCTTCGTTTTCTGTGTCGCAATAGAGGGCGGAAATGCCTATCATCTATTTATAAACCTCCGTTAAAAAAACAAATCCCCAAACGTCTGCCGTTCATTAAAGGGTACCATTTTACTCAGAATTAAGGCAAGTCCAACATTTCTTATTGTTTTAGTTGTACTTCCTTTAATTTTAGTGGGTTGCGCGGCCTGCGCTTACCTGTGCCTTCTGCGGAATTTGTATGGCGAGGTGTAGTCCGGCAGGCTCCAGACCCCATGTCCTGATTTTTTCGCATATTTCTCTACTTTCAGAAACTGGTCCACATATTCTTTTATATACGACTTGGGGCGCACCCGCACGGGATAGTAAATTTCTGCCATGCCTCTGCGGATCATTTCCAGGTTCACGTTTAAACGATCAAGGTAAATTATGCCTTCCACCCGGTTGAATTTATCTTTTCCGGTGGATTCGATTATCACTTCTTTACCCTTAATCATTTTGGCGAGAGATTTCATCGATTCAGCGTGGAGAGGTTGTTTGTCTCCCGTTTTGCTGTCCATGTCCGGGGCGTCTATATAGGCCAGTTGAACCCGCACTTCTCTGCCACTTTTGTCTTTTATGGCTACGGTGTCGCCATCGTAAACGTTGAAAACCTTGCCCCAGATCAGGGGGAGTTGCTTGTGGCGTTGCACCGCTTCAGAAACGGTAAAAAGCCCCAAAAGAAGCATTGCGGTTATGAGAGCGAAGCGTATGGTCATTGGTTTAGTCAATCTTTTTATCACTTGTGTAGTATCTATGCTAATAACTGTGAAACATTGCCCCTTTTCAGGGTGGGGTGGATTTTATTTACCACTAACGCGGAAGAAACTCAAGTTTTCCAGTTTTTAAATCGATCTTCCGGTAAAAACAACTCTCTCTTGCCACTCCCTTTTTGGGGTCATGCGTGTGGCAGGCTCCGGCTCCTTGAGGTTCTACAACGTATATGAGGGCGTCCTGGTCGCAGTCGGTTAAAATCTCCACGATTTTTAAGTAGTCGCCGCTGGTCGCCCCTTTTGTCCATATCTCGTTTCGTGAGGTGGACCAAAAAGTGGCCATCCCAAGCTTTATGGTTTTATCGAGCGCCTCCTTGTTTGCGTAAGCCAGCATCAGGATGCGTCCGCTTTTTGCGTCTTGTGCCACCGCCGGAACAAGGCCGCCCCTTTTTTCAAAGTCTATGGCCTCTATTTCGGTTTTCTCGCGTTCTTGTGTGTCCATGCGTCTTTCCGTTTATTTCGTCAGAATGATACTTTAAAGTTTGATATCAGGCAAACGTCGGGCAAGAAAACAGAACGCATTTCATGGGCATTGACTTAATATATGCCCGCTTATACAATGCGCTGAACTTGGCCTTGACGGGCTTAAACTCTTAATTCTTTAGCAAGATTGAAAACACGTGCGGGCGCAATTTACCAAAACTCACCGTAGAAACATACTGGTTTCAATCGTAGCGTTCCAGCTCCAGGTTTTTTTTGTAATTCTCGTTGCTCATTCCGAACCTGGTGAAGTGCGTATTGACGCAGATAATATCACCCGCAATGCCGAAAATAAACAGGTAGAGGCCAAAGGTTCCGTAATTGTAACGCAGGACGATAAAACCATCACCGGTGACTTTGCCAAATACAGCATGGAAACCGGATTGGGTGAAGTGGTGGGCGATGTTACATACCATGACGAAAGTGCGAATATTTCTTCTGACAAGGTCAAGTTTGATTACAACACCGGCCAGGGGACAATGTATAACGCCAGTGGATATTTTGGGGAAGATTACTATTTCTCAGGCGATACGGTGGAGCGTAAAAGCGAAGACAATTACGTTATCATCGACGGGGCCGTAACAACGTGTGATGAAGTGGACCCTCACTGGCGTATGGAGGCAGACGAGACGGACGTTACCCTTGAAGGTTACGCTTTTATGAAAAATATGGTTTTTCGCGCAGGCGACGTTCCTATATTTTATCTCCCTTATTTTATCGCCCCGGCCAAATCCAAAAGAAGCACGGGGCTTCTTATTCCCGGCATAGGCTATTCAAGCAAAAACGGAGCGACCATAGAACAGGCTCTTTTTCTTGCTATCTCGGATAATATGGACGCCACACTCACCTATGAATATATGGGGCAGAGAGGCAACAGGTATGCAGGCGAGTATCGCTACATCCTTGGCGCGGGGACTTATGGCAAACTGAATGTTAATTACCTGCAGGAAACCCAGGCCGATAACAACAGGGATTTGTGGAAGCTAAAATATGACCACAGACAAAAACTCCCATGGAAGGTAAACGGGGTTGTGCATGTGGATATGGAGAGCGAAGCAAGCTATAGCAGGGAATATGACAATGGCGTTAACGACCGTACCAGACGCTACACAGACAGCTACGCCACGTTAAACCGTACATGGGCCACAAGAAACCTTTACGCAATCGTGAGGGAACAAAAAACAACCTTGCCGAGTAGTGAAGATACGGTTCGGAAAGTTCCGTCTATAACTTTTACAAACCAGCAGGAACAGATTCTCGACTCTCTTCTCTACGGTTCCCTTACATCCAGTTTTACGGCATATGAGCTGAAAAGCGATGCGAGTGGCAGTTCTACACAATTCGACGTAAACCGGCTCGACCTTTATCCGGTTCTCTCACTCCCGTTCACCGTGGCTCCGTGGTTGAGCCTTACTCCTTCATTCGGGGTGCGGTATACGATGTATTCCAACGGTATCGATGAAAACGGCGAGGAACTGGGCGAGAGTTTCACCCGTGAATATTATACGGCCGGTTTGGCGCTTACGGGCCCCAGGTTCTCCCGTATTTTTGAAATGGATTCAACTGCGCGGCCAAAGGCGAAGCACCTTATAACCCCCTCGATTAACTGGTCTTACATACCGGGGTATGAAGTAGATGGGGACGACCGTAAAAAGGTGAGAACGATTGACGGAATCGATGTTGCGGCTCCGAGAAACGTTATCTCATACCAAATTCTGAACCAGCTTTTGGTAAAGGAAGTTTTGGGGCCGCAAACGGCCAGAACGCTTGAAGTTGTGAGATTCAGGATCGCCCAGTCATATAATATAAGAGAGGCTACACGGAACGAAAACCCCGAGACGGAAAAACGGCCTTTTTCCTCCGTTCTGTTTGACCTTGATACAAAACCGTTTCCGTGGCTTATGATAAACTACGAAACATCGTATGATATTTATGAAGATATTCAGGATTATGAAAAATATGAGATAGGCTATCGCTACGAGGATATTTTTCACTTTGCGCTGGATCGTCGCAGAAAGTTTCAGGGACGAAGTGTTAAAGATTCAATTTGGGATACCGCCTATTTTGAGGTTAACCCTGCTGGCAGAATGTCTATGGATTACTCGGTTATTTATGACGAGGCAAAGTCGGAAATATTCAGCCATGTGTTAAGGACGAGGTATAAGGATGACTGCTTTAGCCTCGGTTTTGACTGGTTTGAGCGGAAAATTGGCGTGGTTGATAGTGCGGGCGTGTCTACTACAGAGAACGAAACAGGTTTTCTGCTTAGGGTAACTCTTGAGGGTATTGGCGATATCTTCGGTAAAGGCCGGCCCAAATTAGCTGGCAGGAAGCTTTAGTTTAACGCTTGGCTTCCGTTTTGACTGGTTGTTTGGGCGCAAAAGCGGAGATAACTTTAAACAAACATTGAAAGGAATCTTATGCACTACGAGGGTATGGAAATGAAATTTCTTATTTTTGTCGTTCTCGTAATGTTTTGTGCCCCGCCTGTTTTCGTTGCCTGGCTCTATTTTCGTAACAGGGGGCAAACGCAACATTCGCTTTTGCGCGGGCAATACTGGTTTGCCGGAATTTTGCGCTACATAATAGAAAAGGTCGGCCCGGAGTTTCGATTCTATATTACAGATGACGATAATGCGGGCAAGCCTATAAGCCGTGTGAAGTTCGTAGCCATAGTCAAGGCGACGAAATACCTTAAAACCCTTGTAAGTTTCGGTAGCAAACGCGATTTTTCCGCCCCGGGGATTTATCTTAAAAACAGCATGTTTCCTCTTTTAAACGAGGAACTTGAAGTAGATAACTCCATAACCATACAAACCAAAAAATATGTTGTTACAAACGACGGGCTTTTTTTTAGAGATGAAATTACTGAAGACGTAGACGTTCGACCATGGCACCTCACGGAAGACCATATCATCGTAGTCGGCAATGAGAGGGAACATCCGTGGAAGCTAAAAGGGCTTGTGGGGATGAGCGGGATGAGCTATGGCGCTTTGGGGCCGAACGCTATAACTGCGCTGAGCAAAGGAATTGGCATGGCGGGTGCGTCGTGGATGAATACCGGTGAAGGGAGCGTTAGCCCATACCACCTCTCTGGCGGGTGCGATATCGTTTTTCAGATAGGGCCGGGGCTTTTTGGCGTACGCGACAAAAATGGTAATTTTGACTGGGATGAGTTAAGAGGTAAAGCCGCAATACCTGAAGTAAAAGCATTTGAGCTAAAGCTTGGGCAGGGAGCGAAGATACGGGGCGGACATGTGGAAGGGGTTAAGGTAACTCCGGAGATTGCCGCCATTCGTGGTGTGGAGCCGTGGAAGAACATCGATAGCCCCAACAGGTTTAGCACGATAAGCAACGTTAAAGACCTGTTCGATTTTGTTGGAAGGATACAGGACGAAACCGGTTTACCCGTCGGCGTTAAAATCGTAATGGGAGACGTTGATAGCCTAGACGAATTTTGTGAAGAATTTCAGAAACGCGGGCGCGGGCCAGACTTTATTACCATCGACGGTAGCGAGGGAGGAACCGGAGCTACATTCAAGGAAATTGCCGATAGTTTGGGGATTCCTATAAATTCCGCAATAATTATGGCAGAGAACGCGCTTTGCAAAGCAGGCGTTCGCGATAAGATAAAGATCATCGCCGCCGGTAAACTTCACATGCCGGATGAGGTTGCCATGGCCATAGGATTGGGGGCGGACCTTGTCGCCATCGCTCGCGGGTTCATGATATCCGTCGGGTGTATCATGACTGAAAAGTGCCACTCCAACAAGTGCCCTGTGGCGGTCGCTACAACCAACCCTGAAATTCAGAGAGCGCTTTATGTTGATGAAAAAAAATACAGGGTAATGAACTATATTATTACTTTGCGGGCGGGGCTTTTCTCTCTTTCTGCGGCGTGCGGCCTTAAAAGCCCTACAGAGTTCACAAGACGTAATCTTGTTTATCGTAACGCCAACCTTAAAGTTGCAAATATTGCAGATATGTTTCCGGGCCCATCGGAGCATTAAGGCTCTAAAGTTTCTTTTAGTTTTTTGCGAAAATTATCTACAATCACCCGATGAATCTAAACTTTACCGTCGAAAAAGAAGACCCGTCCAGCAAAGGTAGGATAGGCAGATTTACCACGTCTCACGGGATTATAGAAACGCCCGTATTCATGCCCGTGGGGACGCAGGGAACCGTAAAAACGCTGGACCCGGACGAAGTGGCTGGCATAGGCTTTAAAATTGCGCTTGCCAACACATATCACCTCTATCTGCGCCCCGGCCACGGAACTATAAAAAGTTTGGGCGGACTGCACAAGTTTATGGCGTGGAACCGCGCTCTTTTAACCGATTCCGGCGGTTTTCAGGTTTTTTCCATGAAAGACCTTGTGAAAATAACGGATGAAGGCGTTATGTTTGCGTCTCATCTGGATGGGTCCCGTCATCATTTAACGCCTGAGTTTTCCATCGAGATTCAGGAAGCGTTAGGGGCCGATATCATAATGGCGTTCGACGAACCATCGCCTGCCAATAGCTCTGCGGACCATGTGCGCCGTGCGCTTGATCGTTCCGTCGCGTGGGCCGAAAGGTGTAAAAAAGTAAAAACGCGAGACGATCAGGCTCTTTTCGGAATAACGCAAGGCGGGTTTGATGAGCAGTTAAGGCGCGAGTCTGCCGAGCGGACGGTTGAACTTGGGTTTGACGGATATGCTATAGGCGGGCTTAGCGTGGGTGAATCGAAGGAAGTTATGGCCGGTATGATAGACGCAAGCGAACCATATCTGCCTAAAGATAAACCGCGTTACCTTATGGGGGTCGGCACGCCAGACGACCTTGTGCGATGCGTTGCGCGGGGTGTGGATATGTTCGATTGCGTTATGCCAACAAGGAACGCGCGGAATGGAACGCTGTTTACGTCGCAAGGGCGGGTTAGCATCAAAAACGCCCGGTATGCAAAAGATGGAGAGCCGCTCGACCCGGAATGCGTTTGCCCCACCTGCAGGCGCTTCTCAAAAGCGTACTTAAGGCACCTCTTTATGGCGGGCGAGATTTTGGCGTTAAAGCTTAATACCGTGCATAACTTAAGTTTTTATAAACGAAGGATAGACAATATACGCACGGCTATACAAAACGGAACATTGGGCGAGTGGGCCGCAAGGCTTGAAAAAGAGTGAACACGCAGGATGAAATTGGGTTCTATATCCACATCCCTTTTTGCGCTCGCAAATGTTTTTATTGTGATTTTAATTCCGTAGAAGGGCAAGCAGGCCTTATCGACGGCTATGTAAAATCGCTTGTTCGTGAAATAGAATTTCGAAAAATCAGCGACCGTACCGTCACAACAATTTTTATGGGCGGGGGTACCCCTTCCGTTTTAGAGCCTCGCCATGTCGATTCTATTTTGGGGGCCGTTTGGCAAAATTTTACGGTTGCAAGCAATGCCGAGGTTAGCATGGAGATGAACCCTGAGAGCGTAACGGCAAAAAAACTTGCAGGTTATCGCAAAACCGGGGTAAATCGCGCTTCGTTGGGAGTGCAGTCCCTAAACGATGATGAACTCAAATTTTTGCAAAGAGTTCACACGGCCACCGAAGCACGGGAAGCGTTAAGGCTTGTTCTGGATGCAGGTTTTGTTTCTGTATCGGCAGACATGATGTTTAATTTGCCGGGCCAAAGTGTGAATGGATGGTTAGGTAAGTTAAGTGAAATCGGAAATTCCGGCATCTCCCATATATCCTGCTATGAACTTACGGCAGAGCCGTCAACTCCGCTTGGCAGGAGTGTGCGTGACGGAACGTTAACACTGCAGGATAGGGGCGATCTTTTTTTTGACGAAACCGAGCGCTTGCTTGAAGGGTTAGGGGTTGCTCATTACGAAATATCGAACTTTGCAAAAGATGGGCATGAATGCCGCCACAACGTTGGTTATTGGGAACAACGTGACTTTTCAGGCGTTGGCGCTGGCGCTACTGGCTCTGTTAACGGGGTGCGGTGGGAGAACATAAAAAACGTGGGCGCTTATATGAAAGCCGTTGCGAAAACGTCTGACCCGACGGGAAACATTGAAACGCTCACCTGCGAGATGATAAAAGACGAGCGGTTGATGATGGGGTTGAGGCTTAAAAAAGGAATTCACTTTGGTGCAGGTGAGATAGACGAAAAAATAGAAAAGCTGATAAATAACGGCCTTTTGGTTTATGACGGCTCTCACCTTTTTGCTACAAAAACTGGCTTTCGTCTGCTTGATTCCGTTTTAGCCTCTATCTAAACCTGTTACCAATGGTTGACACGGAAGCCTGTGCTAAATTAGAATTGTGGCAGTCATAAGTTAAATGGAGGTTGTAAGTTTTAACACCTGATGGATAAATCCTCGGGAAGTAGTCCCTCAAACCAGTTCCGGAAGTTCCTTCCGGTTTTATCTATAGCCTTACTTTGCCTCGCTATTGTTCCGTCTTTCGCGTTTGGTTACGATCTGGAAGGGCGCGTTAAAGAGCATACCCTCGATAACGGGATGAAAATCCTTGTGTTGGAACGGGAGGGCGCCCCCATTTTTGCCGCGCATATGGTGTTTAAGGTAGGTTCTGTCGATGAAGTGTCTGGGCATGATGGTGCCGCGCATATGCTTGAGCATATGTTATTTAAAGGCACAACTACCCTGGGCTCTAAAGACTGGAGCCGCGAAAAGCCATTGTTCGAAAAAGTTATAGCCTTGGGAAACGCGCTTGATAAGCTCAAAAGGGCCGGTGCTGATAAAGAAAAAATAAAAATAGCAACAGCCAAGCTAAAAAAAGCACAGGCGGAGCAGAAAAAATATGTGGTTTCGGAGAGTTATTCCCGCATATATTCCGCCGCTGGCGGGGTAGGGTTTAACGCCGGCACCAGTAAAGACACCACAACTTACATAATCCGTCTTCCTGCCAACAAGTTTGAGCTTTGGGCGAAAATTGAAAGCGACAGGATGAAAGACCCCGTTCTGCGTGAATATTTCGCAGAACGAGACGTGGTGATGGAAGAGCGGAGGCGAAGCTATGAAAACAGCGCCGGAGGAAAACTTTACGAGCGTTATCTTGCTTCTGCGTTTATCGGGCATCCTTATGGCAGGCCTATAATCGGGTGGGAATCAGATATCGCACTATTGCCATACCCTGAAGTCATGCGATTTTTAAAGGCGTGGTATGTGCCGAGCAACGTTGTTGTTGCCGTTGTAGGTGCCGTCAAGTTTGAAGACGTCGTTAAAACGATGGAAAAATATTTTGGCGATATCCCTGCCGGCAAACTGCCGGACCGAGTGATTACAGAAGAACCACGGCAAGGTGGCGAGCGTCGTGTTGATGTTGAGTTCGACGCGAGCCCTACGTTTATAATGGGTTTTCATAAGCCGGTTTATCCGAATGAAGATGAGATCGTGTTCGAAGTTATAAACTATATCCTCTCATCTGGCAGAACTTCACGGTTCGACCAGGAAATAGTGAGAAAAAAGAAAGTCGCTATCTCAATTGGCGCGTGGACAGGGCCAGGTGACCGTTACCCTAACCTCTTTTCTATCAGTGGCGACCCTGTTCCTCCTCACACTACGAAGGACGTAGAAGACGCCGTGTGGGAAGAACTTGAAAAACTGAAGACAGAACCTGTGTCCAGCGACGAGCTTCGCAAGGTGATAAATAATGTTGAAGCAGGTTTTATTCGCGGTCTTGTTTCTCATTACGGCATGGCAAGACTTTTGACGCACTACGAAGTTATGACCGGCGACTGGCGGAACATAACTCATGAGATCGAAAAAATAAAGGCAGTAACGCCAGATGATATTCAGCGCGTGGCAAAAAAATATTTTACGCATAACAACGTAACTGTAGCTACGCTGGTTAAGAAGAAAAATGAAAAGACTAAATAAGCTTCTCACAGCGCTGGTGGTTTTATCCGTGGCGGTTTTTCCATCGTGCGCTACTGTTACACAGCAAGGCGGAACCGAAATAGACAAGCTTGTGTATAAGCCGATAAACACGGAACTACCGAAAACAAAAAGAGTTAAGCTTAGCAACGGTATGGTTGTGCGTCTTTTGCCCGATCATGAACTGCCACTTTTTAACGTTCACGCGATAATAGGCGTAGGGTCGCGCTGGGAACCTGCCCAAAAAACCGGCCTGGCTTCCATCACGGGCGCAACCATACGGTCTGGCGGCACAATGACAAGGCCGCCCGATGAACTCGACGAGACGTTGGAACACCTGGCCGCATCGGTTGAAACTTCTATCGGCTCTGAATATGGGACTGCGTCGCTTTCTGTTTTATCGCGCGATATCGACATCGGGCTTGAGCTTTTTGCCGACGTTTTAAGGAATCCCCGGTTTGAGAAGAGTAGGTTTGAACTGGCCCGCTCGCAGGCGCTTGACGGAATAAGGAAAAAAAATGACAACCCCACGAGTATAGCAAGCCGTGAGCTAAACAAAATCGTTTACAAAGGCACTCCCTATGGCCGCGAAGCCACGGTTGAAACCGTAAAATCGATAACGAGAGAAGACGCAATTGCGTTTCATAAAAAATATTTTGTTCCGCAGAACATAATGCTTGGCGTTACCGGCGACTTTAACGAAAAAGAGATACTCGCAAAGTTAGAAGACACCTTTAAAGGTTTTAGCGGGCCCGACCCTGATTTCCCGAAAGTTAAAAAAGCGCAGAAAGATGAAAAGGGCGGAGTTTATCTGGCGAAGAAAGATATATTGCAGTCGGTTATAAGAATGGGACACTTGTCGATTAAAAGAACCAACCCTGACTATTACGCCATGCGTGTAATGAACAGTATCCTGGGTGGAAGCGGTTTTTCGTCTCGCCTGGTTAGAAAAGTAAGAACAGATCATGGCCTTGCATACTCCGTATGGTCATACCACTTCGGCGGGCGTATGGAATTTGGCAATTACATCCTTGGCACCGAAACCAAATCTGCCAGTACGGCTCAGGCGATTGGGCTTATTCTGGATGAAGCTCGCAGGATAAGAGACGAAAAAGTAACCGAAGAAGAGTTAAACCTTGCAAAAGACACTATCGTAAACTCGTTCATCTTTATTTTCGATTCGCCTAACCGCATTATGGATCAGTTAATGACTGTCGATTATTACGATTACCCTGAAGGTTATCTTGAAAATTATCGCGATAACATAATTGCGGTTACCGTAGATGACGTTCAGCGTGTGGCTCGTCAATATTTAAAGCCTGACCAACTCAAAATCGTCGTAGTTGGCGACCCGGCAAAATTTGACCGGTCATTGGAGGAATTTGGACCTGTCGAGCTTATTGAATTGCGTGACTAACCCACTTAAAAATAAAAGCCTGTGGCGGGCTTTACTTTTGGAGCTTGGGTAATGGACGAGTTCCTGTTTGTCCGCTGGATATTTTTGCTGGTTCTGGTCGCCGCTTCCGGGTTTTTTTCCGGAACCGAAATGGCCCTGTTCTCGCTCACCCGCACCCAGGTGGAGAACTTGCGCCAAACCAGGGGCGCGGCTGGCGTTAAAGTTGCCGCTTTGCTATCATCTCCGCAAAGGCTGTTGGTTTCTATCTATATCGGCAACGAACTTGTTAACGTTGCCATCTCCGCCGTGGCTACGTTAATCGCCCTTGAACTTTTTGGCGACGTAGGCGTTGCCGTGGCGGTTGGTGTTGGCGCTCTTGTTCTTCTTGTTTTTGGTGAAGTTTCGCCGAAGACACTTGCTCATTACCATAACGAGAAGTGGGCTCTTTTGGCGGCCTACCCTATCTCTGTTTTTGTCACGCTTATCCACCCTGTTCAGGTTGTGGTTACCTCTATTTCCAGCAAGCTTGCCGCACTGTTCGGAGGGGGGGAGGACGCGCGGGACGCCATGTTTACGGAGGATGAAATAAAAACTCTCGTAGAAAAGGGTGCAGGCGAAGGGGTGATAGGCGAAGAGGAAAAGGAGATGATTCACGGTGTTTTTGAATTGGGCGACGTTACCGTGGGCGACGTTATGACACCACGAACGGACATGCTTGCCATAGCGGCCGAAACGTCTGTTAAAAATGCGTGGGATAAAATGATGGAATCCACTTTTGCGAGGGCGCCTGTATACCAGGATAACGTAGATAACATCGTGGGTGTTCTTTGTAAAAAAGATTTTTTAAAGTTTGAATATCCGCCGCCATCAACCGCCTCACTTAGCGACCTTCTGCGCGAGCCTTTTCTGGTTCCTGAAACAATGACCATTAACGAGCTTCTGCGCGGTTTTAAAAAACGAAAAGTACACATGGCGGTAGCTTTGGATGAATACGGCGGTGTTCAGGGCGTTGTGACGATGGAAGACGTAATCTCTGAACTGGTGGGCGACAGCCGTGGCGCAGATGGCGAGAACGGCTTGCCAATTACCCGCATAGCGCCTGCTACCTACAGGCTTTCAGCTTCTATTACGCTTGAGGAATTTAACGAACATTTCGATGTGAACCTTGAACATGAAGATATCGAAACCGTAGGTGGTTATGTGTTTCATCTTTTTGGTTATGTTCCGGAGTGGGGGGAATCCGTTAAGTTTAGCGGGTTAAGCTTCACAGTGGAAGGTGTGAGCGGCACTCGCATTACCGAGCTTAAGCTTAAGGTAGACGCAGAAGTTGCGAGGGGGCAGAATGGGTGACCCGCTATTAACAATAATCCTTATCGCTTTTTTTCTTGTAGCGGAAGGTTTTTATTCCGGTAGCGAGTTTGCCCTGATTTCGTTTAACCGGATACGGCTTCGGCATATGGCGGAAAACGGGATTGCAAGCGCCAAAATACTTGAAACACTTTTGCAACAGCCAGACAAAATTTTTGGCGTTACGTCTGTAGGAACAAACGTGTGCGTGTTTGCAGGAACCGCTATTGCCACCGCTTTTTTGGCGGAGCATATTTCTTCAGGAGACGCGGACCTTTACGCCTTTCTTATAATGGGGCCGGTTACGCTTGTTTTGGGTGAAATAGTGCCCAAAATGGTGACGCGGCATAACTCTGAAAAAATAGTCTCATGGATAGGGAACCCGCTTAGGATCTCCCAAAAGTTTTTTGAGCCGATTTTGGCCGTAACGTCTTTTCTCTCCCGCATTATCCTTAAACTTTTCATGTATGGCGATCAGTTGCCCGCCACCATGGTAACGAGGGAAGAAATACTTGGTGCGACGAAATTAAGCGAGGAGAAGCTTGACCTTGACCAGGATGAAAAAAAGATGATAGACCGCATCTTTGAGTTTCGGGCAAGTGATGTAGATTCCAGCATGCAACCGCTGGTTAACCTGGTGGCAGTGCCAAGCCTTGCCACGCTTGCTGTGGCGAAAGACAGGATAGCTAAAACAGGATATTCGCGGCTTCCTGTTTTTCATGAGCGGATTTATAACATAGTCGGAATTATAAGCGCCTTTGACATCCTTCGTTGTCACGATCTTTCCGCACCGGTAGACAAGGTTATGCATCCGGCATATTTTACACCGGAGACCAAAAAAAACTCTGACCTTATGAGCGAGATGCAGGCAGACGGAGTTCATATGGCCGTTGTGGTAGATGAGTATGGCGGAGCTACCGGGATAGTGACGATGGAAGACCTGCTTGAGGAAATAGTAGGTGAAATTGAAGATGAATATGACAGCCCCGTTAAATTTTACGATAAACTTGACGACCGGCGATATATCATAGACGCCATGATGGAAGTAGACAGCATTAACGAGGAGCTTGGGCTGGCTTTGCCTACGGGCGATTATGAAACCATGAGCGGGCTTTTAAATAATCTGCTGGAGCGGATACCGCACAAACTGGAAAAACTTGCCATTGGGCCATATTTTGTGATGGTTCTTGATGCGACATCGCAAAGAGCGAAATCTGTTGAGCTTATCGATTTAAGCGAGAAGACCGAAACCGGCAAGCCGGAAAGCGGGCATTTGTGAGTAACGATACCATCCGCACTATCCTGGAACGGGTAGCCCAAGGAGAAAAACTTTCAGACGTAGACGCCGTTTTACTTTTGGAATCGTCTGACCTCGTCCCTATTGGCCGTTCGGCAAATGAAGCGCGGATGAAAATAAAACCTGAGCCTTGCGTAACCTACATTGTTGACAGAAACATAAACTACACGAACATTTGCGTTTCAAAATGCGGGTTTTGCGCTTTCTACCGCACTGAAGGCGATAGCGATGGTTACACTCTTTCGGAAAACGAGATCGACAAAAAGATTGAAGAAACCATCAGTTTGGGCGGTGTTCAGATACTCATGCAGGGGGGACATCACCCGACCCACAAGATCGGCTGGTATGAAGATATGGTTAGCGCTATAAAACAAAAACACGATATCCATGTCCATGCCTTCTCGCCCCCGGAGATTGTTCATATAGCAGAACTTTCAGGCATAACGGTTACTGAAACAATCGAAAGGCTTATGAATGCCGGGCTTGATTCTATCCCCGGCGGTGGTGCCGAGGTTTTGTCTGACAGGGTTAGAGATGAGGTTAGCCCTCTTAAATGTTCTGCCGATGAATGGATAGACGTTATGCGATGTGCGCATAAGCTTGGAATGAAAACCACGGCGACCATGATGTTTGGCCACAGGGAAACCTTGCCGGAACGTGTGGAAAGCATGCGCAGGATACGCGACCTTCAGGATGAGACGGGCGGGTTTACGGCGTTTATCCCATGGACGTTCCAGCCTGCAAACACGGATATGGCGGATATACCTGAAACCGGCGGGTTCGATTATCTCAAAACGCTTGCCGTCTGCAGGCTCTACCTTAACAATATAGAAAACATTCAGGCCTCATGGGTTACGCAGGGGCCAAAAGTGGCACAGATGGCGCTCTACTTCGGAGCCAACGACATGGGCTCTACCATGATAGAAGAAAACGTGGTGGCATCAGCCGGTGTTGCGTTCCGCATGTCGGAAAAAGATATAAGAAGAACTATTGAAGACACGGGTATGACGCCAAAGCGGCGTAATATGACTTACGAACTTATAGGTTGAGGTGAAAAGATGAGCTACAGGTGGTTATATATCGTGTTTATGATAGGCGGGGTTAGCTATCTTCGGTATATAGGCTACAAAAGGTCAAAACGTGTGGAGCAAAAGCTTGACCTGATACTCACAACTCTTGGGGTTGACCCGGAGGAAGGCGTGGCAGGTGATGCCAAGGCTCTTCCTGCAAATAATGTTGTTTCAGTAGAAAAAGAAAACGCCCACTGACTCGCTATGAGCCCGCCAGTGGACGCCTCTTACATACTTCCTGAACGCAGAATTTATTCGCGTTGTTAGCAGTTGCCGCTTTTAAACGATCTGATGGCAAGACTGCTTAAAGGAGAAACCTTGTAATGCGCTATAAAACTTTCCACGGCGTCGCTTGTCATTTCTTCAGCCTCTGCGTCATCTTTTGCGATTCTTTTTGCTTCATCGTAAAAAATATCTGCCAGTTCAAGAGGCGTTATGGCCATGGCTTCGTCCGGTTGTTTTGTGTTAACGCTCAATACAAGCTCCTTCATTTTCATGTTCGAAAAATAGAGCAAGAAAAATACCATAATGTTACCTTTAGTGGAAGCATTATTTATTGCGTTATTATTCAAGGCAGTAGCTTGTTTGCTGGGTGTTACCCTTAAATGGCGTGTGGCGCTAATTGTAAACAAACTTTACAGCTAAATCGGGCCAAAAACTGCGATTTTAGCTTAATGTCTGTAATATCAATGTATTACTCCAATAAGGTGCTGTAAAATATTTTTACAGCATAATGGCGCTTTGTGTCAGCTTTTTCCGTCGAATTGTTTATTCACTTTGTAGATCCAGGCTAAAACTTCTGCGATAACATGGTAAAGCTCAGGTGGTATTTCGCGGTTTAAGTCAAGCCTTGAGAGGGTTTCTACAAGATCAGGGTCTTCCTTTATAGGAATCCCGTTTTCTTTGGCGATTTTGATAATTCTCTCAGCAATCTCGCCTGCTCCCTTGGCAACAACAGACGGAGCGGCCTGTTCCAGAGTTTTATATTTTAGCGCTACGGCCATCTTTTTTTTATCAGCCATATTTATGCCTTTATGTTTATAAGCCCCTGTTCAGCTATCGGGGCGCGGGTTTCCAGTTCTTCTGTTACTTTTTTTCTGTCCGCCACAGAGACGTTGACCCATACTTCATATCCTGCACTCTCAAGTTTTTTTGAAAGATGTTCCATGTTGTTTTTCATGAACCCTGCCACCGTGTCGTTTAACACATAAACAGAACCTGTTATTTTCCCTCGCCCAACGGTGACATCTACCCTCACCGGCCCCAATGCGCTCATGTTAAGCATGAATACGATGGAACTTTTCCCCTGCTCTTTTTTCCCCTTCCCCTCGGCGTCTTCATCTCTTGGCTGAATATAAACTCTGGCAGATTCAATGAACGCCCCTTGAACGAAAGGTATCTGGAAAAGAGAAAAATTGGTTCCGCCAGGTTCACGTTTTAAGGGTGCGTTTATAAGCTGGTTTAACTCAATGTTGTTAATAGCGTTTTTGATTTCGTGTGCCACTTGCCTTGTTTTGGCTATTTCGGCCATTTTCGAGTCTATATCCAAAGCTTTGCTTTGCACCTTTGTGCCTGTTGGAAACGATTTTTTTGCCTGTTTAGTGTTTATTGGCAGACGTTCTGCTTCTCCCGTGCCGGTTGTAGTCTTTTTGGTAGAAGCCTTCAATAGCCCGTCAAGATCGCTTGCCATGCGCGCTATTTCCCCTTCCAACAGTTTTAGCGCCTTGCCCAGCGCCATCTTGATGTCGCCTTCCGGGAGAAACGCTGTTTTTGCGGCACCTGATTTGCCCAAGGTAGCCTCTTTTAAGCTTGCTTCCATGTAGAGACCGGAGTTTTTGATGGTTTTTTTCAAAATCTCCGGGGTTGCTTTGTCTAGCTCCACGGTTGACGTGCTCAAAGCTTGTTTTAGCAAGGCGATTGCTTTTTCTGTTTTTGGTGGCAGGTCTGTTTTATCGATCACTTCCGCCACCCTTGCGAGCGCATCGCCAATGGGAGCTTTTGAAGGAAGCAAAAGCCTTAAGAGTTCCACGGCTTTTTGATCTGCCCCCCCGGCTTTTAACAGGCTAATTGTGACGTTGGGCGAGGTTTTATCAACTCTTCCCGTAATAACCTGCCCTGTTTGGAGCTTTGTTTCGGTGATGGCAAAAAGCTCTACCCCGCCTATGCGCACAAGTGCTTCTTTTGGGGATATAGTTTTTACAACGGTGCCTTCCACTATGTCGCCTGTTTGAAAAAGGGATTTCGACCCTCCAAGCCCGCCTAAAATTTTAATGGCGGCTTCTAGCAGTTTAGGAGGCAGTTCGTTTATAAACATCTGGTTTTACGCCTGTTGGTTTCATGTATAAGACCTCTATATACTAATCGCCAAAGCAGGGGTTATGGATAAGTTTTTTTCAGGCAACCTTTTGTGGCGCAAGCAGAGTTCTACAGGAATTGCCGGGCTTGGCGGGTTTGGTGGCTTAGGCCACCACGTTTATGATGGAGCCTTGCCCCATTTCAGATTGCATGGCTTCCCGCGCTTCTTTTTCCTCTTCTTCAACCTCTTTTGTGCGGAGTTTGGCGGCCATGGCAGGTTGCTGTTTTCTTCCCTTACCATCTTCGCGGATAGTTTTTTCTTCTGGCGTATCTTTAATTTCGTGAGCTTTGTCAGCTTCCCTGTCGGTTTGTTTTTCCAGCTCTTTGTCAAAAGCGCGGGCAACTTCCGGCCCCTGTACTTGCGTTGCCATCTGGGCTTTAACGGTGACGGAGCTTAATTGCAAGACCTGTTGCATTCCGACAGACTCAACCATTGCTCAAAATCCTTAACATTGTATGTTTTTAATACTCACTATTACTACCTATGCCAAAAATTAACGTCTGTCAAGCGCCCAAGCTTTAGATAATTGTGACGTCATGTTGTAACTAGCTGTATTTTATTGCATTACCTCAGTAGGTTGCTTCCCGCTCATGCACAAACTCCCTGCTAGGCTTATCGGCATAAGGCGGCTTAATGTTTAGGGCTTTTTGAAAATAATCTTTTTAAAAATAGAATCTTTGGTTTGCAAAGGCCTCTTAAGCTATGCGAATATAAAGCGGATAATGCGGCAAAGAAGGGGGCTTTTTTAATGAAAACATTCCTGCCCGAAAAAATACGCAACATCGGAATTATCGCCCATAGCGGAGCCGGAAAAACATCTCTGGCCGAAGCTATGCTTTATGATTCCGGGGCCAGCACAAGGCTCGGCACGGTTCAGGAAGGCAACACCATAATGGATGCCGACCCGGAAGAGGTGAAAAGGCAGATATCTATATCTACCTCTATCGCTTCTTGTGAATGGAAAATGCACAAAATTAACATTCTCGATACGCCGGGAGACCAAAACTTTGTGCCGGATACGCTTTTTTCCATGTCCGCCATGGATTCTGCCCTTGTAATTGTTTCTGCCGTATCCGGGATAAAGGCTCAAACAGAAAAAGTGTGGGAGTGGGCGTGTGCCCATAGCCTCTCGCGGGTGATTTTCATAAACAAAATGGATAACGAGAGAGCTTCATATGAAACGGCCTTTGGCCAGATAGATTCTGTTTTCCACCAGAAAACATTAAAATTTACTTTGCCGATAGGGGCGGGCCCAGCTTTTAACGGGGTTGTGGATCTGCTCTACATGAAGGCGTACATATACGAAAAAGATGGCGAAGGCACTTTTGGTGTTGAATCGATACCGGATAACCTCCTGCAATGGGCAGAAAAAGAGAGGCGTGAGCTTGTAGAATCTGTTGCGGAGACCGACGAGGAACTTTTAGAAAAGTATATGGAGGATGAAACGTTAAGCGATGAAGACCTTTTTGCCGGTTTGCGCAAAGCTATCGTCGCAGGCGTTGTTGTTCCCGTTTTATGCGGGTCGGCTACGAATAATATCGTGGTCCGCAAGACGCTGGATACGATTGTAAACTTTTTGCCGTCACCCCTTGATGTTTATAAAAGATCGGGTGAAGATGACGCTGGCAACGCTATTGACATAGAGCCCAACCCGAAAGGCCCGATGGTCGCACAGGTTTTTAAAACCGTTGCAGACAAGTTCGCTGGCAAATTAAGCCTTCTCCGCGTATATTCCGGCCTGTTGGGTTCCGATTGCAACGTGGTTAACGCCTCAAAAAATGAAAAAGAACATGTAGGCTCGCTTTTGTCGTTACAAGGCAAAAAACAGGTGCCTGTGAAAGAGGCTGTTTTGGGCGATATCGTTGCCGTGGGAAAACTTAAAAGCGTTACGACGGGCGATACTATTTGCGATTTGCGCTCGAAGGTTATCCTCAAAAAAACGGAGGCACCAAAGCCCGTTATCGCATATGCTCTTGAGCCCAAGTCAAAATCGGACGACGAAAAAATAGGTGCCGCTCTAAACCGGCTTGTAGATGAAGACCCGACCTTGAAAGTAGAAATGGATAGCCAAACAGGCGAGCTGATAGTTTCAGGTATGGGCGAAATTCATATAGAAGTTGTAATGAGCAAGTTAAAAGAAAAATTCGGGCTCGAAGCCGACATTAAACCGCCGAGGATAGCGTATAAAGAAACGATACATAGCAAGGCGAAGGGGCATGGACGGCTTAAAAAACAGAGTGGCGGGCATGGGCAGTTCGCCGATTGCAGGATAGAGCTTGAGCCTGCAGTAAACGGTAAAGAGTTTGAATTTATAAACGCAATAGTGGGTGGTGCTATACCTAAGCAATATATACCCGGTGTAGAAAAGGGCGTGCGTGAAGCCATGCAGACGGGAGTTTTGGCAGGGTTCCCTGTTGTGGGGTGCAAGGTTACGCTTTACGATGGCAAGTTTCACGATGTAGATTCATCTGAGATGGCTTTTAAAATTGCCGGGGCGCAAGCTTTTCGTGAAGCTTTCATGCTTGCAAAACCTGTTCTGCTTGAGCCAGTTATGGAAATAGAAGTTGTGGCGCCGGATGAATGCATGGGCGATGTTGTTGCCGACCTTAACCGGCGGCGTGGCAGGGTTTTGGGGATGGGTGTGATGGGTGGCCAGCAACAGGTGAAGGCGCAGGCTCCTATGGCGGAAGTGTTAAAATATGCTCCCGGTTTACGTTCTATAACCGGCGGGCGTGGGCAGTTCACCATGCATTTTGGCTCATACGAAGAAGTGCCGTCTCACTTGAGCCAAAAAATCATAGATGAAACAATTTAACCTTCTAGAAGACGTTCCGAACCTGCGTAACAC
>UOGC01000091.1_pt1 | contig 53547 bp, 49 predicted proteins | sample 1988541 | NCBI WGS metagenome assembly UOGC01 (sample SAMEA4712194, study PRJEB27164) | hydrothermal vent metagenome | biome: marine basaltic hydrothermal vent biome; feature: marine hydrothermal vent; material: mineral | place: Pacific Ocean | collected 2011-06-14/2011-07-23 | depth 1689 m
GGTCGCTCATATTACAGAAGTCTCCTGCATATCTTTTTCATTCTCGCTATCGGCAGGTTCTTCTTCATCCTCTTTAACTTCTTCAAGCGTCAGTGACTCATCGGCATGAAGGTTATTAACTATACGAACATGGGCCACAAAAAGTTCTGTTTCTTTATCATCTATCAAAACCTTGACGGAATCTATAGCTTCAAAACTTTCAACCACGGTGTTAACCAAACTTGTAATGGCAAGGGTTTCTGTCCACACGCCACCGTTAAATTTGCGCCGAAATCCGCTATCTAAAGATATAACGGCAGTAGCGCCCACAACAAAAACCTCGCTTAAGGTTGTATCATTCGGAAAGAGTGGAAATTGGGCATCTGTAAAAAATTTTGCGATCGTCGCCTTTATACGGTTTTCAAGTTCGGAACCGGACTCTACTTCCACGGTAACTTTTTCAAGACCCGTATAATTTTTATCTGCAAAATAAAAAACCGCCTCGTGTTTTTCAAGCTCAGGCGTGAGCGACTGCAATGAAACTTTTTTTCCCTCTTTTAAAAGCTCTTTACCATCAGGGCCAGGCAAAAGGGCAACGATAACAAAAATTGTAAAAAGCCCCAATATCCAGCCGGTATATCCTGTTTTCATTTTCTAGATTTTTCCCGACGAAAAAAGAAAATCTAAAAGCCCGTTGGCAATAGCGTCTGCCACTTCTTTTAAATAAGCACCCTCTTCTATTCTCATCTCGTCTTCAGGATTTGAAAGGTCTAACGCCTCAACTAAAACAGCCGGCATTAAAAGGGCACCCAGATATAACTTGTCAGTTTTTACAACATCCACGCCTCTGCCGTTATTTTTTTTATCAAGCTCCGTAACTATTTTTTCAGCCAGAATATCGTTCTGCTCTGCGAACCTGTCGTTCAACGCGTTCCACGAATCGCTTTTAACATCTTTAGCATGGTTTATAAAAACTTTAAGTGCGTGCGACCTTGGAACCATGCCGCCATCTGTGTGAACGCTCACAAAAAGATCGGCGTCAGAAGCGTTGGCCTGATTTATTCTCTCTATTGGCTTTGCCGAGATATCGGACATTCTTGAGGTTACAACTTCTATCCTGTCATAACCTGAAAGTTTCTTTTTTATGGCCTTGACGATATTCAGGGTTACGTTTTTCTCCAGCACATGGCGTGAGCTTTGCGCTCCAAGATCGCCCCCTCCATGCCCCGCATCCAGAAAAACAATAACAGGTTTTGGTTTTTCTTCTTCCAGCAGAGGTTCATCCGGCACAGGAACCTGCTCTTCCATAGCTTTTTTATCGTTTAACCAATCTTTAAAAAAACCTTGAGCCGAAGCGTAACCTGCAAACAGAAAGAAAAAAAAGAGAACCACGCAAAAAAGCGGAAAAAAAGAACACCATCGCCTTAAGACGGGGGCGGCATTAGACATCGAGCTGTTTGACCTCAAGCGCATGAGTTTGAATAAAGTTACGCCTTGGCTCAACCTGGTCGCCCATAAGAAGCGTGAAAACGTTATCCGCCTGAACAGCGTCGTCTATTCTTACCTGAAGCAAGGTTCTTCTTGCAGGATCCATCGTGGTTTCCCAAAGTTGATCCGGGTTCATTTCACCCAAGCCTTTATAACGTTGTATAGATATGCCTGATTTGCTGTTTTCCAGTATGTGGCGAACCAACTCTTCATCGCTGTTGATGGTAATGTCGGTATCGTCTTCACTGGATAAAACAAAAGGAGGTTTGTCGTATCTTTCAAGCTGGCGGCGTATGGCGTGCGCCCTCTGATATTCGACTGACATGACAAGATCCCAGTTAACTTTTTTATGGGCGCCCGTTCTTTTGTCAAACCACTCAAGCGCATAACCGCCATGAGTTTCGTCTGATATTATATTTGGCTTTTTATCGGCGTTTGGAAGGGTTTCCAAAAACTTTTCAAGCTCGGCTTTTTCAACAAAAAACTCTTTTTTGGTTACGTTAATATCGAGCATAGGTTCAACCACGTCTTTAGGATATCCGCGCTTTTCAAGGTTCTCCATCATCTTGTGATAATCGATCATCTTGTGAATCACGTTAACAAGTGTGGTTCCCTCTATTGTTTCAGCTCCGTCACCAATGGTAAGCGTTTTGCCTTTAAGCCCTATCTCGAGCAGATGAGTGTTAAGCTCGCTATCGTCTTTTATATATTTTTCAGTTTTACCCTTCTGAATCCTGTAAAGTGGCGGCTGGGCTATATATAAAAACCCGCGCTTTATAATTTCTTCCATATGCCTGTAAAAAAGCGTTAGAAGAAGAGTTCTTATATGAGAGCCGTCAACATCGGCATCTGTCATTACTATTATTTTGTGATAGCGAACTTTATTCGCGTCAAAATCACCCCTGCCGGCACCGCCACCTAACGCCGTGAATAAAGTCCTTACCTCCTGGTTAGCCAGCATTTTTTCAAGCCTGGCTTTTTCAACGTTAAGGATTTTTCCTTTAAGCGGCAATATGGCCTGATATTTTCTGTCTCGCCCCATTTTGGCGGAGCCACCAGCGGAATCACCCTCCACTATATAAATTTCGCAAGCGGCAGGATCCTTCTCCTGACAATCGGCAAGTTTGCCCGGCAGAACAGAACCTTCTAAAACACCTTTACGTCTTGTAAGGTCCCGCGCTCTTTTGGCCGCTTCCCTTGCCTGAGACGCCATCATCGCTTTTGCGACCATTAACTTGGCGTTTCTCGGGTTTTCCTCCATATATTGCGACAGCTTGTCGTTTACAACCTGTGTTACAAGGCCCTGCACTTCGGAGTTACCAAGTTTTGTTTTTGTTTGCCCTTCAAATTGCGGTTCAGGAATTTTAATGGATAGAACCGCCGTTAATCCTTCACGAACGTCATCGCCGGTTATGGTTACATCGCCTTTAATCATGTTGTTCGCCGAGGCGTAGGCGTTGATGGTTCTTGTTAAAGCGGACCTGAAACCGGAGAGATGTGTTCCACCTTCTCTTGTTCTTATGTTATTGGCAAAAGTGAAAATATCTTCTTTAAAACTGTCGTTATAGAGCATGGCAAGCTCTATGATTATGTGGTCTTTCTCCTCCTCTATGTATAACGGAGGAGCGAACAGGGGGTTTTTATTTTTATTTATATATTCGATAAAAGAAACAATTCCGCCTTCATAATAAAACTCCCGTTCTTTATCTGCCCGTTCATCGGTAATCGTTATTCTTATACCCTTGTTAAGGTACGATAATTCACGAAGGCGTTCCGACAGAATATCGAGGTTAAAATCGGTATAGATAAAAATAGTGTCGTCTGGCTTAAAGGTTATTTTTGTTCCGGTAGATTTAGCCTCGCCAATTGCCTTGAGAGGAGCGTTAGGAGCCCCGCGCTGGTAAGACTGGCTATATACCTTTCCGTTTCTCCTGATTTCTATATCGAAAGTGGTAGACAATGCGTTAACCACAGAAACGCCAACACCGTGCAGACCACCTGAAACCTTGTAAGTGTTGCTATCAAACTTACCGCCTGCATGAAGAGTGGTAAGAACAACTTCCGCCGCTGAAATGTTTTTATCAGGATGAATATCAACCGGTATTCCACGTCCGTCATCTGTGATGGTTATCGAGTTGTCTATATGTATGGCAACTTCAACATTTTTACAGAAACCTGCCATAGCTTCATCTATGGAGTTATCTACCACCTCGAAAACAAGATGATGAAGACCTTTTGTGTTGTTGTCTCCAATATACATGGCAGGTCGTTTACGAACTGCTTCAAGACCTTCGAGGATCTTTATAGATCCTGCTCCATATTCAGAATTTTTTTCTTCCATACTCTTTTTCTTATTCTTATAGAATTTATATATTTAATAGAAGATAATAATGGGGCGGGAAAACCCTGTGTAAAACTCCACCAAAGCATTGTATCTTATAGATAAATCCTTTTCCACAAGCAAAAAAACTATCCACAGATAAATAAAAACAAACAAAAAAACTAATGTTTTCCAAAGCTTGTTGATCAGTTTTTAACAGGATATCTACAAATCCAAAGCCCTCTTTATTTCATTTATCCTATTGTAAAGTTTAGTGTTAATCTCAATTTCTTTCTTGATCTTGGCAACGGAGTGCATAATTGTTGTATGGTCGCGTCCACCAAAGGATTTCCCTATCTCAGGCAGTGACGTGTTTGTAAATTCGCGGCACAAATAAGCCGCCACATGACGTGGAAGAGCAATGTTTTTTGATCTGTTCTTAGATTTCATCTCGCTTACTTTTATTCCATAAAGCTCGCACACCGCTTTTTGTATCTGTCTTATGTCTACAGTCTTGGCAGTATCGTCGTAAATACCTTTTAAGGTTTCACGCGCCATGTCTATGTTTATGCCTCCGCCTATAAGCGAAGCGTATGCCATAACACGCGCAAGACAGCCCTCTAACTCGCGAATATTCGATTTTATCTTTTTAGCTAAAAACGTAGCCACTTCCTCGTCCAGGTCAAAACCGTTCTGTTTGGAGAGTTTTTTTAATATGGCTATTTTAATTTCAAGTTCGGGCGACTGAATGTCTGATATTAAACCCCACTCAAAACGGGACCTTAACCGCTCTTCTAGATTCTTGATATCTTTCGGAAACCTGTCAGAAGATATTACAATCTGTTTTTTCATTTCATAGAGCGTATTAAAGGTGTGGAAAAACTCTTCCTGAGTTCGCTCTTTACCGCCTATAAACTGGATGTCGTCTACCATTAATACATCCAGATTCCTGTATTTTTTTCTAAAAGAAACCATCGCTCCACGTTGAAGCGAGTTAATCATGCTGTTTACAAATTTTTCAGAGCTTAAGTAAAGGACGTTAAGCTCTGGCTTTTTTTCCAGCACAGCGTTACCAATAGCCTGCATCAGGTGTGTTTTCCCAAGGCCAACACCGCCATATACGAAAAGAGGGTTATATGTTTGCCCTATTTTATTTGCTACCGCCCTGCATGAAGCGTTGCAGAATTCGTTACTTTTACCTACTACGAAATTATCGAACGTATATTTTTCGTTAAGGTTGGCCCTTACTTTAGCCTGCGCTACAAGGCTTTTACGCTTCGCGTTTACTGAGATTGCAGGGGCTTTGGTTTTTCCGTTACCGTTATCGCTAACTATAAATTTTAAGGTGACTTCCGAACCGAAAAGATCCCCGGCTATCTCCTCTATACTCTTTCTGTAATGCTCGTTTATCCATTCTATAAAAAAGTTGGAAGGAACAGAAAGGGTCATGGAATTTCCCCTAAAGCTTATACAGTCTACAGGGTCTATCCATGAGCTGAAGTTATGCTGGTTAAGCTTCTCCTTCAGCACGTCTTTACACTGGTTCCAGACCTTTCGTGAAGGCATTTTATGTCCACTCTCGTTATGGGGAAAAAGAAATTCTATGGGTAAGATAACCTATGGTCAAGGTCAATTTATTATGTCTAGTGTTTGATTGCAGATAGAGCGAATAGTTAAACCTGTTCATTAAAAAATAAAAGTGGAAAACCTGGGGCAAAAATAGCGGCGGAGCGGGGCATAATGGAAACCTGAAGCTCCCTTGCCTTGTATCTTCTGTTCGGATAGAGTTAAAAACTTTATTTAACGTGTAGTAATGGGGTTACGCTCTTTTTTATCAAATAGGGAAAGATGGGCTCTCTTTTAAAAGTTTCAGAGTTTTTAGACGGCATTAACGAGCGTATTGGCAAAACCGTGTCGTGGCTCGTTCTTTTTCTTACGCTTCTCACCGCATGGGACGTTACCGCGCGATACCTTTTTCACTCAGGCTCAGTTGCATTGCAAGAGCTTGAATGGCACATATTTGCCACAATCTTTTTGTTGTCGGCAGGTTACACCTTAAAAAACAACGCCCATGTGCGGGTGGACATTATCTATTCCAGGCTTTCAAAAAAGGGGCGGGCTGTAATTAACCTTTTTGGGTCACTTCTTTTTCTTCTCCCCTTTTGCACGTTAATGATTTATGCGTCCTCAGGTTTTGTTGAAAGTTCATTTTCGGTTCGCGAAAGTTCGGGCGACCCTGGCGGATTGCCTGCAAGGTACATTTTAAAGGCGATGATTCCTGCCGGATTTTTTCTGTTACTTGTTCAGGGCGTCTCCCTGATTCTAAGAAGCCTTGCCGAGATTCTGGAGCGAAGCACTCATGAAGACGGGTCTGCGTGATGGAACTCCCATTCTGGCTTGACGAATATCTGGCGCTCTGGATGGTGGTGGCCCTTTTTGTGGCGCTTATGGCCGGATATCCTGTGGCGTTTACGTTAGGCGGTGTCGCGTTCGGGTTCGGTCTTTTAGGGTTCGGTCTCGATTTTTTTAATCTCCTGCCGCTCAGGGTTTGGGGGATTATGACCAACTTTACCCTGCTTGCCGTTCCGCTCTTTGTTTTTATGGGCGTTACGCTGGAAAAAAGCGGGCTGGCAGAAGACCTGCTGGAAACTATGGCCCTGCTTTTTGGAAAAATACGGGGCGGCATGGCCGTATCTGTGGTGATAGTCGGGGCTTTGCTGGCCGCATCTACAGGAATCGTAGGCGCGACGGTAGTCACAATGGGGCTTTTGGCCCTGCCTACAATGTTAAAACGGGGTTATCAACCGGAACTTGCGACAGGGGTTATAGCCTCCTCCGGAACGTTGGGGCAAATTATCCCCCCGTCGATCATCCTTGTTCTGCTGGGCGATATCATGAGTATTTCTGTGGGTGATCTTTTTCTCGCGGCGGTCACTCCCGGCCTTTTGCTCATCTTTTTATACATCGTTTGGATATTGACGGTTTCCAAGCTAAAACCGGATGTGGCACCTGCCATACCAAAAGAAGAACGGGACGCCATGTCTGGCACCGAACTTATGGCAAGGGTCGGCAAAGCGCTGGTTCCGCCACTTTTTCTTATGATAGCGGTGTTGGGTTCCATTTTCATGGGGATAGCCTCACCAACGGAATCTGCCGCTATGGGTGGCGTTGGCGCACTTTTACTCACATTTTTAAATAAACGTTTTTCATTAAAAGCGTTAAAAGAGAGTGTAGAAACCACAACCCAACTTACGACCATGATTTTTATCATCTTCGTTGGCGCAACTACGTTTGGTCTTGTTTTTCGTGGTTTAGGGGGTGACGATTTCGTACGGGATTTTATAGAGTCTGCGCCGATGGGTGAACATGGGGCGCTCCTGCTTGTTATGGGGACTCTTTTTATTTTGGGCTTCTTTCTCGACTTTATAGAGATAACTTTTATCGTTATCCCGATAATTGCGCCGATCATGATCGATTTGGGGTTCGACCCGATATGGTTCGGCATTCTGGTTGCCATGAACCTGCAGACGTCGTTTTTAACTCCGCCTTTCGGGTTTTCGTTATTTTATTTAAAAGGGGTGGCACCGCCTTCAATCACCACGGGTGTTTTGTATCGTGGCATAATTCCGTTTATAGTAATTCAGCTAATAGCGCTAACGGCTATTATAATGTTTCCCGATTTGGCCCTCTGGCTGCCGAACCTTGTAAGAGAGTCTATGTTCGGGCGGTAGTTTTTTTGTATAAACATTTTGTTTAGGTGTATAGATGTTCGAAAAAATGCTCTGGAACTCGCGGTTCATAGTTCTGTTCGCTGTAATAGCAAGCCTTATATCGTCCGTAATACTTTTTGTGTGGGCTACGGCAGACGTTGCCATGATTGCCGTAAAAGTGGTCAAAAGCTTTTTTACTGCGGGCGGCGACAGGTTGTCATCCGAATTGCACAGCTATGTTGTGAGCCACATCATAACTTCCGTAGACGACTATCTGCTGGCAACAGTGCTTCTGATATTCGCGTTCGGGCTATATGAGCTTTTCATAAGCAAGTTAGATATTGCCGAAGAAGACGAAGGAAGCTCACGTTTGCTCGTGATAAAAGATCTTGACGATCTAAAAGACCGCCTCGCAAAAGTTGTTCTCATGATACTTATCGTCACGTTTTTTAAAAACGTCATGAACATACAGTTCGACGAACCAATAAAAATCCTCTACCTCGGTGCGGGAATAATGATGATTGGCATCGCACTCTACCTAACCAAATCAGGCCCCAAAAAGTAGCAGGAAATTAAAAGCCCTCTACTTTTCTTTTAGGAAAAAGAAAAGTAGCAAAAGAAAACCGGCTCTGTTGGCTCAGGGGGTTTTGCAAAAACCCTTTGAGCCAACAGAATTAGTTCTTTTTGCTTCTTTTTCTTCCTTAAGAAAAAGAAGAGAGCCTTTAATTTCCTAAAGTTTTTTGGCGTCTATGAAGGCGGCTGTAGACATGGCTGTCCACGGTTCTATTTGCGCCGCGAATTTTTTGAAGTTGGCGTAAACTTTTGCGATTTTCGGGTTGCCTGCCGATAGTTCTTCGTAGGTCTCCGTGGAGAGTTCGTGCAGTTTTTTTAGCACGTCGTCTGGATATTTTAATATGTTCACCTTATATTTTGACACCAGCTCGTTTAGGGCCGATCCGTTTTTAGCGTCGAGTTCTGCTAGTGTCATAAGGTTAGCTTCTGCGGATGCGCTTTTAACTATTTGCTGTAAATCTTTCGGGAGTTTTTCCCACGCTTTTTTGTTGATGACAAGTTCAAGGCAGGAACCAGGCTCGTGCCAGCCAGGGTAGTAGTAATATTTGGCGGCGCGATAGAACCCTATTTTAAGATCGTGATAAGGGCCCACCCATTCAAGGGCGTCTATAACGCCCCGCTCCAGTGCCGTGTAGAGTTCCCCTCCGGGGAGCAGGACAACGTTTACGCCGGCTTTGCTCATAACCTTGCCGCCCAAACCGGGGATGCGCATTTTTAAACCTTTAAGGTCGGCCAAGCTATCTATTTTTTTGTTGAACCACCCGCCCATCTGCACGCCCGTGTTACAGGCGGGTAGCGGTACAAGGTTAAACGGGGCGTAAACTTCGCGCCACAGGTCGAGCCCGCCGCCGTAATACATCCACGCGTTTAGTTGTTGCGCCGTAAACCCGAACGGGGCGGAGGTGAAAAATTGCGCTTCAGGAACTTTTCCGGCCCAATAATATGCCGCGCCATGCCCCATTTCGACAGAGCCGGAACTTACTGCGTCGAACACTCCTAATGGTGGCACAAGTTCGCCACCGGCGAAAACATGTATCGACAACCTGCCGCCAGACATGATCTTAACTTTTTTGGCGAACTCTTCTGCCCCCGTTTGCAGAACCGGGAACTTGGGTGGCCATGTGGTAACCATTTTAAAGCGGAACTTTTTTGGTCTTGCATGAACGGCCGGAGCGGAGATAAGGCTTCCGGTTCCTACAGCCGCCGTTAGGGTTCCGGCTTTTGCCAGAAATTCCCTTCGTTTTATCATAGTTTTGAAGTTGGTTTTTTTTCGTGTATAGATTTTGCCACGTCGAGCATCTCGCGCCCTTCTACATAGGTGGTAGAAACGATTCTGGAAACGCGGCTTAACTGATGCACGAGTTCCTTGATTCTGCAGGATAGATTTAAGATATCTACAACGGCCTGGTTTATTTCGTCAGGGGTGGCGGTATCCCACTCTTGCAAAAACTCGGCGTTGCCAATGATGCCGGTTAGCGGATTGTTGATTTCATGTTGAAGGGTAACAGACATTTTTAATGCCGTTTCAAGTTCGCGGCTTGCCGAGACTTCTTTTTCCAGGCTTTTGATTCTAAGGTGAACTTTTACCCTGGTTACCAGTTCTTCCGGGTTGAACGGCTTGGTTATATAGTCGCTCGCGCCGATCTCCATTCCATATAATTTATCGTCCAGCTCTCTTTTAGCCGTTATCATGATTACGGGAATGAATTTTGTTTTTTCATTCTCTTTTATTCGTTTGCAGACTTCAAAACCGTCTATTCCAGGCATCATAATGTCGAGTAGTATGATGTCTGGCGGGGAGTCGTTGATAATAGTTAACGCATCCTCGCCGTTGTTTACGGTTTCCACCTCATAAGACCCTAGTTTGGTGAGGGTCATTTGGATGAGCAGGGCGATGTTAGGATCGTCGTCGACCACCAGAATTTTTGACATATCGTAAACTTTGAAATAAAAAATTACAATTTGTTAAGCCGACATTTTAGCATAATATATAACAATGCACAGGCCTCTTTAATAAGGAAAACCGGTGGGTAACGACGAGCAGAGAAAACATCCAAGAATAACCATGAACATCCACGCCAAGGGTGTTATCAACGCTATCGGCAGGTTTACGCAATTTACCGCCGAGGTGGTTAACCTTTCCAAAGAAGGAGCGGGCATAAAGCTATCGGCAGGCTCCACGGCCAAGGTTAAAAAGATGATCGAGGGGGGGGGCGACATTGCTGGAGCGGAGATCATGATGACGCTTGTAAGCTATGTTGAAGAGAATATGGCGGCTACAGGTTCCATCACCTTTCTTAATGCCAAAAACCCGCGCAGGATGGACATTGGGGTTGATTTAAACCCTTTGGACAAAAAAAGTTTGGCCACCCTTGAAGTTCTTCTCGACATGGCTCCCGATCTTGCCGGAATAGAGGCCAGCATGGGGTTTACGGAAGCCAATCACTTTGCCTCTTTAACTGAGTTTACGCATGAAATGATCCAGTTTGCGATTATCACAGAAAAAAGAGAGATGTTCTGGATAAAAAACGAACGTTATATGTTTGTGGGAATGCATAAAACAGATAGCGGTGAGTTGCACCTTGACTGCATAGAGAGTGTAGACAACCCCGGCACGATTTTTTGTGCCGACTGCATGGAAACTATTGACCCAAATTCACTGCTATAAGGTTTTTTATGGGATTAGCGAGCGGAGTTTTTGCGGGTCCGTTAAAAAGAAGGGGTAATCTCTTGCGCGGGCAGTTTCCCACTCACCCATAGATTCTTCAAGGCTTGAAAGTGTTTCCTTCAGCCTTTTTATTTCCGGTGCCATGAGGGTTTTCATTTTGTTGTTCAGCTCTTTTATCATGAGGCCGGTTGTTTTTCTGTCGGTTTCAGGGTGGGCCATTTTTTCTACAAGCAGGTTTTTTTTCTGTGCGAGAATGGCGATATCTTCCCGATCTTCCCCTGCAACTTTTTCCGGGTTTTGTTCGGCCAGCCGAATATTTTTGGTAATAACGTCAATCTTTTCCTGCGGGTTTTCAATTGGAACATCAAGCCCCATGGTGGCGGAGATACATGCGTAGCCGGGAGGAGTGATTTTGTAGAACCGCTCTATTATTTTATCGGTGATCGTGTCATATTTTGCCCCCCCTACGCCATGTATGAAAAGATCAAGAACAAAAAGGCGCAGATAAATAGTGAGGGTGATAGCCTTCGGGCGTATCTTTAAAGAACCAGACGCAATATCAGTAACGGAGGCTGTTTGCGTTCCGTCTCCTGTTGATAAAATAATCTTGCCGTTATCATCACGTTTTACAAAAAGGCGTGTGCGGCTCGTGTCTTCCGTGATTCCCCAGAACGGAGTTTCGAGCCATCCATCGTTACGCACGGCAAGATCAGGAAACGGGTTTGCAGGATAACGGAGTTTTCGCAGCTTACGATATTTCGCAAGCTCGCCGTTATACACGTTAAAGAAATCTTCGATATTTTCAAAAATATTTTCTGCGAAAGCAAGAAAAGATGGAGTGTCGCAAAGAAGCGATACCGGCAGTTCCAGATAACCTTTACCTTCCGCAACAGGCTCGTCCCAAACCCGCCGCATAATTATTAACGTATCCGCAAGAGTTTTCGCGGTAGCAAAAATATCGGGCGATAGGCGTTTTAAATAACATGATAAAGCTTTTGCGTGCATATGGAGAGATTCACTTTTCGACAAATCCTCAAGCTCAGTTTTTAGCACACGCTCTATCTGCTCGAAAGATGGTGCGCTAACCTGTTCAAAAATTTTTTGCTCATTCGGTGCAGGAAGCAAGGTTACGTTTTTCTTGCCAAGTTTTTTAGATGAAACTTCTGGCACTGAAAAACTCTCTCCCCTGAATTCGTCGGAATCGACAGTTATAAAAAGTGGTGTCGCGTTAAGCTCTTTTGCTTTTTTATTCATCGCCACGATTTTTATCATAACCCCCGGATGAAATATGGCCGGCTGATGCCCCGTGGCGATTATCGGGGCGTTTAGCGCAGGTGGCACTGTGGAATTTAACCCAAGCCCCTTGGTATAAGCTATAGCTTTTTCGATGGTGGTTTTGCGCGCCTCTATAGCGCAGGGGACAAGCTTTTTATTTTGCGTAAGGAGATTTTTTCTTTTCTCTATATTTTCTTCAAGCAGGTCGCCATACGTTTTAAATGGCGGAACGAAAAGAGTTTCCCCCTCTTTTTCCGGAACCTTTATATTTTGAAAGCTCAAAGAATGATATCCCGTAAATCAGATAACCCCAAAGGCCCCTTTGTCATAACCGGTTCGCCACGTTTAACCCCTATAAGGTCGCCAAAATAAGCGGCGCGTGCGTTCAGCTTTTCTATGATTTCATCTTCGCGACCTGTTGCGTAAAACTGTGATTTATACGCGCAAAGTGCCTCTACTTTACGGTCGAAAGTTTTGGTTATGTCTAATATAAAAGCCGGGTTTATTATTTGGCGCAGGTGGGACGAGTGGTAAAAAAACATTTTTTTCGGGTACCACGGGTCGTGGGCCATATCTGTTTTTGTAAGCTTTGCATCGAACCTGGCTTTCCACGCAATCTTAGAGCCTTCTATATGATCCGGGTGCGAGTCTTGCTCACCTTGAATAAAAACCATCTTTGGCTTAAGTTTTCTGTATACTTCAGCCACTTTCCTTCTTGCTTCAACCGTGTCTGCAAGTTTTCGGTTTTCAAGGTTCAATGTTATTCGTGTTTTCACCTTCAGAATTTTTGCGGCCATGTCGGCTTCTTTTGCGCGAGTGGCAGGATCTCCAAAAGGGGTAGGTTCACCGTTTGTAAGGTCGAGCATGGCAACGTCATATCCCAAGTCTACAAGGCGGGCCACGCTCCCTCCAAAACCGATCTCTATGTCGTCCGGATGAGTTCCGACGACAAGGGCATCGACCATCTTTTAAGTTCTCTTTCAATAATTCGTTTGTAATATTCAAACCGCGACACAGGGTCGTCAAGCTCGGAGCCGAAGGAGCGGTTCAGGTTTTTATAAATTCTCGGCACGGCAATCTCTTTTACCGTCAGGCCAAAATATTTCGCCTGCACCCAAAACTGGAGCGGCATTGCATACCCTGGTTCGTTAAGCGCAAGTTTGGTGAGTGCTGAAACTCTGTAAAGCTTGAATCCGCAAAAAGAATCGGTTAAATCATATCCTGTCATACCATTTATGATTTTGGTTATCCGCCGGTTTATGGCGCACCTGTCTGGTGGTGCGGTGTCGTCTTCTTTCGTTTCATTCAGATACCTGCTCCCGGACAGCACGTCGGCATCCCCCAGGTTTGCAAACATTTTAGGAATCATGCACGGTTCATGCTGTTCGTCGCAATCAATAGTTATAACCTGTTCATAACCTTTTTCCACGGCGTACCTGAGCCCGTCGATAATGGACTGCCCGTAACCTGAATTTTTATCGCGCCGTATAACTTTAACCCGTTTAAAATCCAGGAGCGCCTCGTATGAGCCGTCTGTCGAGCCGTCGTCGATAGCTAATATACAGCCATCATGATACTGTTCGATTTTTTTCAGCACGCGCACGAGAGTTTCTATCTCGTTATATACGGGAATAACCACAAGTTTCATTATCAAGCCTCAAAAATAGCGCCAAAAACATTTCGCATATTATAACTTGCGGAGGCAAGCCGGGCAAAATATGGTGTGAAAAGCTCTATAATTCATTTACGGCTTTCATTATATCTACCCACGGCAGATATCCGCCATGGGCTTCACACACTCCCAATATATATGACGGGTTGATTCTGGTTTTACCATGCGGATGGGTAAGACTGCTTTGAGGAACGCGCGCTATTTCCGTTACCTCATCGGCGATGATCCCTATTTTCCCACGGGAGAACGTCATAATTATAATTCTTGTATCCTTGGTGGCGGCGGCTTTTGGAAAGCCGAAGATGCTCCTGAAAGATGTGACAGGTATTATTTCTCCCCACAGGTTTATAGCGCCCATAATGGTGGAGTTTGGCCTTGGCGTGGGCGTTATGCGTGTCATCCTTATGATTTTCTGCGTTAAAAGAAGATCTATGAGGTAACCTTCGCCGCCAAACCTGATTTCCAGAAGCAGGAATATCTCGTCAATTTTGTGTGGTTCCTCCTCAGGAGCCTTCGGAAACATGGATTGACATATATTTTCGTCCGTCGGGTCCAGTTTTTTAACAGCTTCGGGAAAAGGTATCCAGGGTGGTTCTTCAAAGGTTGTGGTTTGAGAGGTGGAGGGTGCGGGTGACGCACTTTTGGCGCCTGCGCCCATTATCATCGGAGCGGGCGGAGCGGACTGCGGAGTTTGCCAGATGCTGTCTCTTTTATCAACCAACGGATTGCGCCCGAGAGGGTCGCCTCCATGGTTTGGCACATTCTTAGGCTTTCCCCCTAAAGGGTCTGTGCCAAGGGGGTCTTGTCCGCCCGGTTTATTAACCATTAGCGTCTCTCACCTCTTCTGCCACGGTTGCCATTTGCCTTGCGCCCATACTGTTTGGCGCAAAATCGAATATAGACTTGCCAAAACTTTGGGCCTGGTCCAGCTTCATGTCGTATTCTATAACCGTACGGGCCATTCGCGAACCAAAATGGCTCCTGAGTTTTCTCAATATTGAGTTTACCAGATCGTTGTTTCTGTAAAAAGTCCCTACCACGAGCGACACATGAAGGCTGGTGTGGTTAAAGTTGCGCCGCATGGTTTCCACGGTGTCTATAATTTCCACACAGCCGTCTAGCGCAAGGTAAGTGAGCGAAACGGGTATCACCACCTCTTCTACCGCCATGAGAATATTTACGGTGGATAAGCCTATGGATGGTGGAGAGTCTATTAATATAAAATCGAACCCGTAAGCGTTATTTACCTTTTGCTGAAGTCGCAAGTGTCTTTCAGGGTCGGAAGAAACGTTCACCGGAAAATCGGTGAGCAGTTTGTTGGACGGGGTGATCCACAAGTTTGGTATATCCGTTGGGCGGGCGGTTTCCTCTATTTTTACGCCGGGGTCCAAAAGGAGGTCTGTTACGGTGGGCCAGATGCGGGCCACGTCCAGCCCTAGCGACTTGCCGATATGCCCTTGCGGGTCCATGTCAAGTATCAGAACACGGGCACCTTTACCAGCCAGGCTGGCACCGACATTAAGGGTAAGCGTGGTTTTACCGCTCCCTCCTTTTTCGTTTATAAACGCGATTTTTCTCAATGACTGATCTGCACATTTTTAATAATGTATCTGCGTGCGATAATAGAGAGGTTTTCCGCTTCCAGTTTCGGAAGAAAATCTTCTATCCCTATCCGGAAGCCATAATCGGTGTCTACCTGTTTGGAAGGTGGCGTTAGCGCCACTACGGGTATGCTTTTAAACTTGGCGTGAGATTTTAAATGTTCGGCTAACGCTATTCCTCCTATTCCGGGAAGGTCACAGTCGAGCATGATAAGGTCAAAAGGTTTTTTGGATTCCATAATAGCTTTTAATGTGGCGCGTCCGCTGTTGGCTTCAGTTGTTTCGTAACCTGCTTTTCTAAAAGCCTCTACCATCGCTTTTCTGAAAGGTTTCGAGCCTTCGGCAAGTAGCACCTTATACGATATGGCATCGTCCGTTTTAACCGGTTTTTTATAGGTGTTGGTTTCTAAACCCTCGAAAAGATAGAGAGCTTCCGTTATCTCGCCCAAATCTATAATAAACGCCACACTGCCGTCTCCTAACGATGTTGCCCCGGTGGCACCGCAACCTGCAAGAAAATCGTTAACCGGTTTGAAGGCTATATCCTCTTGCCCCTTTAACCTGTCTACCACTATTCCAAATGTTTTTTCGGCTATGTTTACTATGGTTACATATTCCCATTTTCCGGGAGTAGACGGGATGTCGAACAATTCTGAAAGCCGCACTACCGGGAGCGGGGTGTTACGGTAGGTTATGAGTTCGTTTCCATCAACGCTCTGCAACGAGTGTGTGTCAATGCGCACGGTTTCTAATATAATCGACGCCGGCAAAACAAAAGAACTTACGCCAACCTCAACTATGAGAGCCTGAATGATGGAGAGGGTTAGCGGAAGCCGCAACTCAATGGTGGTGCCTCTGCCATGAACGGTGTCTATTTTTATAGAGCCGTTCAAACGCGTTACGGAGCTTTTTACAACGTCCATGCCAACGCCTCGCCCCGCACCCAAGCCTGCCGTATCCAGGGTGGAAAAACCTGGAGAAAAAACAAGGTTTAATATTTGTTCTTCCGTCATTCGGTGCGATTCTTCAAGAGTGATATTTCCAACGGCTATCGCTTTTTGAACGATCAGGTTAGTGTCCATTCCCTTCCCATCGTCAGACGCGGTTACGACGATTGAGTTGCCGTCGCACCAGGCCTTTATTTTAATGGTTCCTTTTTCATTTTTTCCTGCAAGCGTGCGCTCCTCTGGTGTTTCTATTCCATGATGTATCGCGTTACTTATAATATGTGTGAGCGATTCGCTTAAAGGCTCGATGGCGATTTTTTCTACCTCCGCCTGTTCACCTTCTGTTTCAAGGCGCACTTTTTTGCCATATTTTTCGGCAATCTCCCGCACAAGCGGGGGGAACCTCGCAAACACAGATTGCAGTGGCATCATTCTGGTTTCCATAATTGCGTCTTGCAATTCTGTAGTAACACGGTTTATCTGCGTTACGGTTTCGTTTAGCTGGAGCGATAAAAGGTCTTCTTTACGTTTTACCGAGGTTTTTGAAGTAATGGTAAGTAGCTGATTACGCCTGAGGGTAAGTTCACCCACCAGTTGCGACAGGGTGTCAAGGCGCGACAGTTTAACGCGTGTCGTCTGGTCTGCCGTGGCGACAGGTTCCCGTTTCGATACTTCATACAGGATGGATGGATCTTCCCCGATTTTCGGTTCTGCCACCGTTTTGACAGGCTTTTTATCATCAGGGATGGCGGAGGCTTTTTTGGCAACCTTAGGTTCTTCTGCAATAAAGTTTACCCCGGCTGAAAGCTTTTTGCTCCTTATGTCGTCTAAAATATCACGGGTCGTGTCAAGGCGCTTGAAAAGGGATTTGATATCATCCGGCGTTATAGACGCTTTTTGATTGCGAGCCAGATTTAACGTATTTTCAAAGTCATGCATTAAATCGACAATACGGTCAAAACCAAGAAAGCTCGCCGAACCTTTGAGGGTGTGGATCAGCCTGAAGACTTTATTAATTTGTTCCGTATCGTTTAAGTCCTGCTCCAGCTCCAACAGCTCCCGGTCTACCGCTACAAGTATCTCCCTCGTTTCGTCTATGAAATCGTTGAGTATATTTTCAGGGAGGTTTAAGCTCATGGCACTACCTGTTAGACCTTGTCGAAGGAGGCCTCCACAACGAATTCGTCGTCATCGACCTTAAAAGGTATGGCGATCACGGGCCCCTTGGTGATGCTTTCAATCACATGCTCCTTGCCCCTTATAATGGTTGGTATACCGGCTTCAAAATTATGCCCCAGCTCGGCAAGCTTGCGTCTTGCGTCACCCGATATCATGTTTGTAAGCTCGCCAACCGCGTCGCTTATATCGTCGTTCAGCTCATTATATTCCTCACCCAGCATGGAACCTACAATTTTGCACACGGCACCTGCGGAAAATGAAATAACTATCGCCCCCTTCATCGCGCCTGTAAGGCCGATGACGCCAGATATATCGCCAGAAGCTTTTTTATCTTTTTTAAGGTATGGTTTGCCAGCCTTCGGCTGAATCATTGCCATTGTGGAGATGACGTTTATCGTGGCGTTAAGAAAAGGGTTTATGAACTCGGGCTTCACCTATGTTCTCCTCTGTTCTTCTGAGTTGATAACAAATTACACGGGTTTAAAACAAGATTGCGTCTTGTTACTTAAACGACCCGGCCTCCTCTATTTTTTTCATCGCTGTTCTGACAAGCTCAACAAAAGTGCTTCTTTGCTCAGGGCTCAGCTTGTATAGAAGATCCGCCGCTATTCTGTCTGGAATACGTTCCAGCAGGCGTGCGAGGGCTTCTCCTTTTTGACCAAGTTTAATCCATACTTTACGTTTATCGTGTTTATCCTGTGAACGCTTGAACACTCCCCTTTTAACAAGTCCCCCAACAATCCATGTGGTAGTGCTGGGCGGCGTCCCTATTGCCGCACCCACCTCACTTATGGTCATGCTCCTGCCAGCCGAAGAGACCGCCTTTAGCGCCCGGCGCTCAGACCCGGACAACTCCCGGTTTAACAAGGGCTGTGAAGATTCAATCTCACGATAGCGATCGACTATCGTATCAACAAGCTTTCCGACAAGGCCTGATTCAGTTGTAGGTTGCATGACCACCGTTAGTGCAATTACTAAAATAATAACCCCTATCGAGGGGGGCGGTCAAGGCATCCTGCCACATCAGACCTGGTCGGGTTTACCCTGTATAAGTTCTACTACCGGATTTTTATTTTTTTCGGTTGCACTAAAACTTTCGGTAAGGTTCAGAAGGTTAAAATCACCTACTCCCTCGCCAATCGAGTCTTTAATTTTTTGGAAGAAAATATCGGCGGCGCCCCTGTCGCTATCCAGTGGCTCGGGCGACACGTTAAAAGTTTCTCCGTTCAGATTAAGCAGAACATCCGCTATGTTTATGAATTCGGGCGGTTTTTTGAACAGGAAAATGACGTCTGAATCGTTTATAAATTCTATCAGCCCAAGCCCGTGCAGTTTCCGCAATATACGGCCATAAAACTCGCCTGTTATTTCAAGCTTTTCCTGGGCTTCTTTAGGGTCCAGCGGCCCTTTGCCAGATTCAAACGCCCGTGCCGCCTCAACCAAAACCCGCAAAGCGTAGTAACTTAAAAACCGGCTCCTGTCGAACCCTTCATGTTTTCGTGACTGTATCTCCTTCGGATATTGTATAGCATAAGCTATGACAGACCCCAAAAGCACGATGATCCATGTGACGTAAAGCCAGAAAAGAAAAATAGGAATAGTGGCAAGTGCGCCGTATATAGCCGTGTAAGAAGCCCAGCTTCTTATATAGTAATCAAAGAAAAGTTTTGCCACCTCAAACAAGGTTCCGCCAATGATAGCGCCTGTCCAGGCCGATTTAAAATAGACGGTAGTGTTGGGCAGTAACTTGTATACGAGAAAAAAGGCCCCCCACGTTAGGGCATACGGAATCATTTTCAGTATAAAGCCTTGAAGATATGTGTATTCCGACCAGCTCTCGCTTAGCACAAGTGCCTGTACTTTTGCCGTGACGATGATGGAAACCGCAATAAGAATTGGCGCAAAAGTTAACGTGCTCCAATATGCGACAAACTGGTTGATAACCGCCCGTGGCCTATGAACCTTCCAGATCATGTTAAAGGCCGATTCAATGGTGCTTAGTACCCATATGGAAAAAAAGACGAGCATTATCATGCTGAAAACCGAAACCGAAGCGGCGTTGGCGGCGAATGTGTCTATATTTTTTTCTATAACAAGTGCCAGGTCTTCGTTAGGAAGCAGTTGCCGGAACACGAAGTTTAAAACTTTCGCCTTGGAAAACTCGAACGATGAAAGAATAGAGAGCGAAACAGCCGCAAGTGGCGCTAACGAGAGAAGGGTTGTGTATGCAAGAGATGCGGCGAACATCAGGCAGTTATCCCACCAGAATTTTTCGGCGATCTCGTAGATGAGCTTAAGCCGCCATGCCACCCACCTTATAATGAGTGATTTTTCCTCAAGGTCGGTGCTTAAGACGTCTGTGATCTTGTCGTATAGCGGGCGGTCTTTAGTCATATTTTCAAATAGTTGGAGGCGCCGAGCGGATTCGAACCGCTGAATAAAGGTTTTGCAGACCTCTGCCTTACCACTTGGCCACGGCGCCCCGCTTTTAAGATATTTTACCAGCCTTTTACATTCTAACCGTTAACTACCTGTTTTGAAAGGCCAACTTTTGCAGATAGAAGAGTTTTTCTACTCTTCGGGGATTTCCGCTTCGCCCGCCTTTATGAGGCTACGTTTCATCATCACCGGGCCAACGAGCTGATTTACCACGACCACTGCTATTATAAGGGTAGAAAGCTTGCTACCCCACTCCGGGAACTGTTTGCTTACCATCATGGCAAACCCCAGGCTCACTCCGGCCTGCCCTATAAAACCTGTCCATGCAAAACCGCCGATAGATTCGTCTTCACCCGCCATTTTTAATCCTTTAACCGACCCTAGGTAGGTGCCGACCATTCTAAGGATAACAAGCAGAGTTGCAAAAAACCAGACATCGGCAAACGCGCCAACGTCGAGCCCGTGGCCCGTAAGCGAGAAAAAGATAACAAAAATAGGAAGCGAACTCATGTCCAGCCCGTGGATTAACTTCTCGCCCTCTTTTGAGTAGTTCTCAACGATAAACCCAATGACAATACAGGCAAGGAGCGGCCCGATACCCAGAATCTGGCAAACTTCCACCACTACAACCGCAAGGCCAAGAACAAAAACCGCCACGTTTTCAGATGTGATTCGAAGATAACTTATCATCACGAGTCCGGCAAGCGCCCCCACAAAAAGGGAGACGGCAATATCGTACATAATGTGATAGGCAAACGATAAGCCTCCTGCGCCCCCGCTTCCTGTTACTGCTTGAGCAACAGACATGGCAAGCCCGAAAGCGGCGATAACCATGACGTCTTTTAGCACGGTTACGCCAATTATAGTTTCAGACACGGGGCCGTGTGATCTTGTTTCTGTGATAACCGCCATTGCCGTGGCAGGAGAATTGGCCATGGCTATCACCCCTAAAAGAAGTGCGCCTGAAAACGCAATTGCTCCTGAAGCCCCAAGGAAGCCGGACAGATAAAAAACGGAGAAGAAAACGGCAAAGACCATCGCAAAAGTAAAAAAGCTTTGTGCAGAGGCCACATAGAGCAAGGCTTTGATTCTGTGCCTGAATTTTGAAATTTTAAGCTCACCACCAGCGGCGAACGCAATAAGCGCAAGGGCAAGGTTATCTACAAGCCGTAAAGGTTCCGCCCCCTCAGGCGTTATCACCGATAGCCCGAACGGGCCGGCCAAAACGCCCGCAATTAAAAAGCCGGTTATCATGGGCGCTCCAAACAACAAAGTCACACGGCCCAGTAGAAAAGCGAAAAGGAGCAGGAAGCCGAGCGAAAACGTACTCTCGGCCAAGGGGGGGAGCGATGTTTGATATGAGGCGGTGAGCCCCTGCGTAAAAAAGGCGAGCCCCAGCAGGGTGGCGATTAATAAAAACTTGCGTACAAACGTCACCCGGTTTCCCTCCCTAACGAGCGGCGGATAAGAAATGGGGCGATAATTTCGTTTATAACGGTAGCGATAATGATAATGGTAAAAGCGACCTGGGCTTCTTTGCCCGGATAAACAAGTGTGTAGTTAAGCCCAATGGCGATAGAAAGCGCTCCCTGCGCCGTTAAGCCCAACCCCGCCTCTTTGGTGGCGATATTTTGAATTCCAAGATACTTAACCGCCTTGTTTACGGAGAAAACTTTAAGCCACAGTCGCACCGCCACGATAACAATTGCCGCTATGAAGGCGGGCAGGCTCGTTTCGCTTATAAGGATTCCCGTTAGCAGAAGCATAATGACGTAAAATGGTTTTTCGGTGGCATACATCATTGTAAAAACCCGGTCGTCCGGTTTTAGAATGTTACCCAGCACAATGCCTGTGAGCAGGCTTAAAAAGAGGGGTGATAGCCCAAGGTAAAAAGCTATACCGGCGACAAAAATAAGAAAACCGATAAAAACTGTAAGGTCTTCTTCATACGACAATTTCTCCCGCCCGAAAAACCTGAACATAAGCGCAAGCGCAAGCGCCATTACGATAGAATAAAAAGTGTATAAAACTCCGTGCCACGGTGAAAATACGCCAAACTCCGTAGCAGGGAAAAAACAGAACAGAAAACCTATTACAAGTAAAATAGGAGCGACGTCGAGGGTTGAAACGATCATTAAAGTTCTGGCGGCACTTTTCATCGTAACATGAATTTCGCTTGCCATAAGGCTTAGTGCCGTAGGTGACGAAACGGCTCCGGCGGCCGCAATCACACATGAGGCGGTTATAACTTCGGACCAGGCAAACCATGGATGAAAGCTTAATACCGTAAAAAAGAGCGCGAATAGAGCGCTTCCTACAAAAGCCGCCTGAAACAGCGTGAGCGAAATAATTGCAGGGTCAACTTTTAAAAGGTCGTCACGTCTTAACTGGGTTCCGAAAATAAGCCCTGTCCACCCTAACCCAAGCGCTATAAAAGGGTTTAGTTGCTCAAGGCGGGTTGCGCTTATAAAGTCTAGCCCAATGGGCCCTAGCGCCACCCCAACGAGTATAAATTCCCACCCAGTAAGGAAAAAATCGCGAATTATTTTTGGAAGCTTTTCTTTTGAAAAAACAAGTTTCCCGCCAAGATAGCCTATGGCGATGAGGATGATTACTATCCAGATGAATTTCATCTAACAGGCGGAACGACGCAAGGAAGGAGAAAAGATCAGTCGCCCTCTACGGAGAGCCCCTTTACCCTTTTCACCGGCAGTGTAAAGACAATTCCAGACGATGCTTCCGAGAAGGACATATAAACTTTTTCTATAAGTTCTATCACCTCGTCCACAAGTTCTGAATCCATCACGGAAATAATTGTTACGTTCGATTCGCGCACGCCTGAGAACATGCTCTTGAAACCTGCGAAGATAGGTATGTCTTGAGATACAAGTTTCCCCATTCCTTTGGAATCGATAATCGTACAGCCGGTCACGCCGATTTCCAGAAAGGCGCCCACCACGTCTTCCACAGCTTCCGGGCGGTTGAGTACGCATATAAGAAGTTCCTTTTCGCTCATAGGGTAATTAGCTGTTGCAGAACTCTTCTAGCAGATTGTAAACCTTGTTTCCGGAGTCAGCCAAAAGAAGATTTTCAACCAGCTCTTTATTCTTGAGCGCCCGAACAATTGCGGCTAAAAGTTGCAAATGCGCCCTTGCGGACCTCTCGGAGCCGATTATCATAAAAATCAGTTGCACAGGTTCACCGTCGATTGAATCGAACTCTGTTCCATCTGGCACCTGCCCGATAACGACCAGCATGTTTTCAATATTTTCGCCAGACGCGTGCGGTATGGCAACTCCGCCACCTATGCCGGTGGAGGAGAGCGCTTCTCTCTCCATCAGTTTTTCAAGCAGAATTTTTTTGCGATCCTTTAATAATTTCCCTTTTTCTATCAAAAGGTCGACCATAAGAGCGAGGGCTTCTTCCTTGTCTGGAGCCGTCATGCCGGTTAGAGCCAGGTCGCCTGAGATAAAATCGGTAATTTTAATGTTCATAGTAATTAAAACAGTGCTTTAAAGCTCGCCAATTGTCGTCCCGAATCTACCGAAAATAGGTTACACTGGTTACAGGTCTTTGGTAATCAAGTCTTGTGAACTCTATCACATTCTTTCTTTCCGGAAAAGAAGCGGAATTATATGAAAGCGGAATCAGTAACTGACGAGGGTGGTGAGCGTCTTCTCGACATTACACGCAATTATAGCCAAAACCTTGCAGGCTTAATGCTTGAGATCTTCGCGCTTTACAACTTAAGCCGCACGCTCCACGTTTCGTTCGATATGGACGAGGTGTTTTATACTGTCGAAAAACAGATGAAAGAAACGCTTGGCATCTCCGAGTTTTCTATCATGCTGTTAAACGGTGATAACGAAACCTTAAGCGTATGGAGAGCCAATAGCAATCATTACGATGCTATGAAAGATATTACCTTTGAGGTGGGCGAAGGCGTGTGCGGAGCCGTGGCGAAAACCGGCCAGGCTATAGCTATACAGAATGTAAAAGAAGACGAGCGTTTTCTTTTTTATAAAGGTGCCCATAAAAACGTTGGCTCGTTCTTTTCCGCTCCGCTTAAGAACAACGCCGGTAAAACTTTCGGCGTATTTAATGTGAGCATGGAGAGCCCGAACGCGTTCAAGGAAAAAGACATGCTTGTGTTTAACGCCGTGGCAAACCATGTGGCGCAGGCTATGGAAAGGTCCAAGATTTTCACAGAAACCGTAAAACGTTCTATCACCGATGAGCTTACCGGGCTTTATTCCAAGCGATATTTTATGGACATTCTGGGCAAGGAGTTTTCAAACGCTTCAAGGCTTGGGGGCTTTTTCGCGCTTCTTTTAATGGATATAGGCAAACCGAACCAAAGCCCTGGCGCGGGTGGAAAAACTATGGATGGCGTTATTAAAAAAGTAGCCCAAACGCTGGCAAAAAATACAAGACAAGGCGACGTTATAGCAAGATACGATGATTACAGAATCGCCGCCATTTTGCCTGGTGCTAATGAAGACTCCGCCAAAATAGTCGCCAACAAACTTCAGACAGCCGTGAACGACGACGTTTTTGTTTCCGGTGAGGAAGGTGGAACGGGAAAACTTTCCATAGTGTTCGGGTGCGCCTGCTTCCCCAAGGCCGGAGACAAGCCTGATGAAGTTTTGGGCAAAGCGATATCCGCCCTTGATTCTGCATGGAATTTAAACGACGATACTATTCGCTTCGTTTCAGCTTAAGGACGTTTCACGCCGCCGCCATCCTGCCGCCGTTTATCGTGCGTGATCTATCGCTTCGTTTGCCAGTTCGTCTGCCCGTTCGTTTTCAGGATGGCCGTTATGCCCCTTTACCCACACCCATTTAACGGTGTGCGCCTCGTTTGCTTCTAAAAGGGCTTCCCAAAGCTCACGGTTTTTTACAGGTTTTTTGCCGGCGGTGCGCCAGTTGTTTTTAACCCATGTTTTTATCCACGATGTTATTCCCTGTATAACATATTTCGAGTCTGTAAAAATCGTTACGGAAGATTTTTTCTTAAGCGCGTTCAAAGATTCAATGGCGGCGGTAAGCTCCATCTCGTTATTGGTGGTGTGCGGCTTGTAGCCTTTTAGTTCTTTTTCTTTTTTACCGCTTCGCAGTAAGGCTCCCCAGCCACCGGGGCCGGGGTTGCCACGGCATGCGCCGTCACAATAAATTTCTATCGCGGATTTCTCTTTTTTTTCAGTCAACTTAGTTTAACCGGCAGTTAAAAATCCATGTCGAACTGAATTGTCATAACACTATCGCCTGCCACTTCTTCATCGTTAAACGAGGTGTATCCTAAAAGAGCGCTTATGTTAGGCGAAAAACGCCATGCGAAACCTATAGAGAGCGCACCATAGGCATTGTCTCCGCTCATATAATCAACGGCGATCCATAACCTGTCGTCGATTTCGGCTAACGTCCTGTCGTACGACGCCAGCATTCCGTCGTTTGCCTCTGCGCCGTTTTTATCAACGAGAAGGTCTTTATTGCCGACATAATAACCTAAGGATACGCGCCCTAAAACCGGAAGGGTTTTGGCGGCGAGAACGTAGGTGATATTAAAGTCCGTCGCGTTGCTTTCAGTTCCAAAATCATAACCGCCTATCGCTATAGCGGGAAAAAACGAGTAGAGAGAATCTTCTTTTATCTGAACCTTGGCGTTGTAGTAAACAGGGTTGTCGGTTGGCTCTCGCAAATCGATCCCTACTTCTATACCGATATCCGGCGTGTCCAGAACACCCACCGTTGCGCCCATTGTTAAGGGCAGGTCGTGTCCGCCATCTTTTTTGTCTTTCATCACGGTTGTGTAGTTATCTACTCCGAGATGAATCGTTTTAAATGGCTGTGTATCGGTGGATGGAATCCATATTTGGGTAGAAGGAGTTGCAAAAGAATTTATGGGAGAAAACATCACCATAAAGAATGGCACAAACAAGACGGTCAGAATACGAGATGAAAACTTTCTCATCGCCCCTCCTTAAAATGTAAAAGACAAAAGCCGGCGAAGGCTTTTCGTTAATATGCAAATTTCATATTAGAGTATACATATATCTATGTATATTGGAAGGATTATACGTTAGTTGCGTAACAAATCACAAAATATCAATCTGTTTCCCTGGCGGGGCGGGCGTCGATCATTCGAAGCTGAATTCTTTCTGTGCCGCGCCATTTGTTGATTTCAGGGGTATATGCGATATCAAGCGGCCCGTCGAGCATCCCTTTTTCCAAAAGAAGTTCGGCCATGTTAAACCCAATAGCTTCGGCCCCGTTTTCAAGTGTGAATTTTACATGTTGCCCGTTTGCCCCCATTATCTTGAAATTTTTTGTGCCAACCTTGTGGCTTGCAAACACCGGAACAGCGAACCCTGTGCCGAAGGGGGCGAGTGAATGTATTTTTTTAATCAACTCCATGTCGAGATCAACCGGTGATACCGCCAGGTCTATGTCTATAGCGGGTGCGGTATCTTCTGAACTCAGTTTTTCATTTGCAAATGTCAGGAGATTTTTTTTGAAATCATCGAAATTTTTCAACGTAACGGAAAATCCCGCCGCCATTTTGTGTCCGCCGAAGCGTATGAGCTTGTCGCTTGTCGCGTTAAGCCCACCAGTGATGTCAAAAGCCTGAATAGACCTTGCCGAACCTCTTCCGGTTTCGCCATCGAAACAGACAAGAGCCACCGGAACATTAAACTTTTCAACCATCATGGAGGCTACAATGCCGATAACACCTGCGTTCCAGCCGTCTGAACCGAGTATTAAGACTTTATCGTTTTCAGGGTCGAACGTGTTTTCCGCCATCTGCATTGCAAGCTTGAAGACTTCCGCCTGGGTTTTTTTTCTGCGGTTATTTTCCTCATCGAGTTTTAAGGATATTTCACGCGCCCTCAGTCTATCGTCTGTTAAAAGCAGTTCCACGCAGATATCGGCCCGCCCCAAACGCCCTGCGGCGTTTAACCTTGGCGCTATGCCAAAGCCTATGTCCCTGCATGTTGCCGTGCCGTTTAAACCTGCGACCTCTTTTATAGCCAGTAAACCTGATTTTTGCGTTTTTGAAAGCTCTTCAATCCCGAAGCTTGTCATAATTCTGTTTTCGTCAGAGAGCTTTGCGGCGTCGGCGATGGAGCCGATGGCTACTACATCGAGCAGTTTTTTTAAATTTGGCAGTTTTGCTTTTTCCACCCCGCGCCTGTAAAGGCCGGTTCTTACGGCGGTAGCAAGCTTAAAAGCCACGCCAACACCCGCTAACCCTTTAAACGGATATCCGCAATCAACGCGATTAGGATTTAAAATCGCAACGGCTTGAGGTAGTTTTGTGCCGGGCAGGTGATGATCGGTAATTAAAAGGTCGAGCCCAAGTGATTTTGCCCGGTCTGCGGCTTCAAAAGCGCTTATGCCGTTATCAACGGTAATTAAAAGCTTGGCGCCATTACTTGCCAGTGTTTCAACCGCCTTTATGCTCAGGCCATATCCGTCTGATCCTCGCTCCGGTATATAATATTCAGCGTCTATTCCTATCTCTTTGAAAAAACTGACAAGAAGAGCGGTAGAGGTTATTCCGTCGGCGTCGTAATCGCCACACACAACTATTTTTTCTTTTAAATCAAGGGCCGTTAAAACTCTCTCAACGGCGATATCCATATCGGCCATCGCCATGGGGTTTTCAAGGCGCGTAAGTGACGGGTTCAAAAACAGGTTAACCGATTCGACATCTTTCAGACCACGGTTAACAAGAATACGGGCGATGACTGGGGATAGCCCAAGCTCGGCGCATATTTTTTTTTCAGCGACAGGATCGCCTTTCGCTATCGTCCATTTTTTTCGTTTCACTCGGTATCGCCGTTCATATGAATTGCCGTTACGATTTTATCCTCTATCTTATCGGCTTGTTTGTAGTAACAGCTCATGTTGTTAAGAAAAATGGCGTAACCGTAAAGTTTTCCGGTCTTTTTCGTCGCTACATATCCTGTTAGCGTGCTTATCCTGCTTAAAGTGCCGGTTTTTGCGCGGGCCATCCCTGTTGCCTGAGAACCTGCGAGACGGTTTCTAACAGAGCCGTCTACCCCCATTATCCCTAAAGCTGACACAAAGTCTGGCCATATCTTGAAGTTGTGGTTCACGGCGACAAGGAGATCCGTAAGTGTATGTGCAGTCAGCCGGTTTTTGCGTGACAGGCCGGAGCCGTCCGCCAAGGTTACGTTGGCAAGGTTCACTTTGGCGTTACTCAGGAATTGGCGTGTAATCTCAAGGCCCGTTTTGTGCGTTCCGGGTTTACCATGCATTTCTGCGTCCATAGTTTTTATTATCTGTTCAGCCACAAAATTATTTGAATATCTGTTTAGCCCGCGCAAGATAACCGAGAGCGGTTTTGATTTATGCGTAACGAGAACTTTTAATTTGTCAGTAGCTTTTCCCTTTTTTATATTGCCCAAAATTTTTATTCCGCTTTTGGCAAACTGAAATTTAAAAACTTTGCCAGCAAATATCAAAGGCTCATTGATGTTTACATAAATCACTGTTTCATGGTCGCTTCGCCTCATGGTTCCGTTTACCACCATAACGTAACCGCCGTTTCTTTTTACCCTTTTAACAAGTATTTTTCTTTTTCCGCGTGCAATAGTTTTGCTTTTGTTGGCGATGGTGAAGTAGCCGGAACCTGGCTCAAGCGATACCCGCAAAGGTTCGCCCGCGGTTATGCCCGGGTAAACGTGAACCGCGACGGTGTTAAAGTTAACGGACAGGGCAGAGAGCTTTGCGTCATACGGGTTTTGCGTCCTCGTGCCATTCCAGCTTGGCGCTTTTGACATATCGTCAAAAAAGGTGTTATCCAGCACAAGATTGCCGGTTATCTCTTTTATTCCCATCCGCGCAAGTTCTTCAGATATTTTCCATACTTCTTCCGGCGTAAGGTCCGGGTCACCTCCTCCTCTTATTACGAGATCGCCGTTAACAACGCCACCCGTTATTTTGCCCGTAACCAGAAAATCGGTTTTAAAACGGTAGTTTGGCCCTAACACGCTTAAAGAGGTGGCGGTAGTCAGCACTTTCATTATAGAGGCGGGTGTCATCGCCTCGTCACCGTTTTTGTCATACACCACCTTGCCAGACTTTATCTCTACGATTCTTACGGCGGTTTGTTCAGGGTTTAAGCAAGGTTCGGTTAACGCTTTATCGATATCGGCAGAAAGTTTGCCCGCAGATGCGTTTTGCGGCAAAACAAGGAACAGGGTAAAAACGATAAAAAAGCAAAAACGCATTATTTTTCATCCTCAACTACGAGCCCTACGGTTAGCAAGGCTATGGTGGCCGCCATGGCGTTTATCATAAGGTCGTTCAAATCAAAAGTTCTCGTGGGAATATATGCCTGTATCATCTCGTCTACAAGCCCTGTGGCGCAGGTTAGTAGCCATGCGATAATGTATGCCTGCCTACCTTTCATATCAAACTTTAGCGTGTAATAAAAAAAGGTGGCCAAAATGGAGTATTCAACCAGATGGATACGGGCAGAAGGGTGCGGCGCAAACGAGACCATTATGTACCCATACATACCGCAAGCCGCCATTAAGGTTACAAGGTTTATGGGCGACCTGTGGTTAAGCTTCACTATCACAAGATAAATGGCGGCAGTAAAAGTAACAACCAGAACGGCGGTAGAAACGATGGTCTGGAACCCATGGTCACGAAGCCATAGCTGAAGAGTGCCTATAATACCCAGGGTTATGTATATAAGCCCCACATATCCGGCTGTAACGCCCCATGCGGTTCCACGATTTTTAAAAATGTTCATCAAGCAGGCCTACCTTACAATACAGGCGGCCATATGCCCCGGTGCGCGTTCTGTGAGTTCTGGCACGGCTTTGGCGCATTCGGCTTTGGCCAACGGGCATCGCGTGTGGAAAACACATCCGGACGGCGGGTTAATGGCGCTTGGAACGTCGCCTTTAAGCTTTATCCTTACTGTTTTATTTTCAGGGTCCGGCACGGGCGTGGCGGAAAGGAGCGCCTCTGTATATGGATGAAGCGGGTTTGAATAAATTTTATCGGCTGGCCCCGTTTCCATTATTTTACCCAAATACATGACAATTACCCTGTCGCACATCCTCTCGACCACCGACAGGTCGTGAGATATGAAAAGATAGGTCATCTTGTATTCTTCTTTTAAATCCATGAGGAGGTTTATAACCTGCGCCTGTATAGACACGTCTAGGGCGGATACAGGTTCGTCCAGCGTTAAAAACTCAGGGTTCAACGCGATGGCCCGCGCTATGCCGATCCGCTGGCGCTGACCACCAGAAAACTCGTGCGGATACCGGCTCAAGGCGTCGGCACGCATTCCTACCTTTTCTAAAAGTTCAGCCGCCATTTTTAATCTGTCTGGTTTTAAACCTATACCGTGAATATTAAATGGCTCGGTAACGGCCGCGCCGATCGTCATCCTGGGGTTCAACGAGGCGAACGGATCTTGAAAAACAATCTGCATTTTTCGTCGCAGTGGGCGCATTTGAGCCCTGGAGAGGGATGATATATCCTCCCCGTTAAATTTTATAATTCCTCCGGTAGGGTCTAAAAGCCGCAATATCAACCTGCCGGTGGTAGACTTGCCGCAACCCGATTCTCCCACCAACCCAAGTGTTTCTCCGCGAGCCAAATGAAACGAGATTCCGTCTACCGCACGCACATGGCCCGTAACGCGTGAAAAAACACCGCTACGCAAAGGAAAGCTTTTGCGAAGATCGGAAACTTCCAGCACATTAGATGATTTCATTAAGCTATTCTCCGGTTGCGCTCTTTTGTTGTCAACAAAAGTTGAAAATAGTATTATCACTCAATAAACAATAAGTTCCAAAACGTCTTGTGTGACGCTACATAATAACTTTCATTTGGCGGGGGCTATAAAATGAGACTTAAGAATTTCACTTTTTTCTTTGCGTTCATTTTTTTAGGAAGTTCCACTACTGCGATGGCCGCAGGATTTCGGTTACTTGAACAGGATAACGCGGGGCAAGGCAGGGCTCACGCCATGGTAGCCTCCGTTAACGATGCGGCGGCGGTTTATTACAACCCGGCCGCAATGCTTGAGGTGGGCAAATATGCTTCCAAGGTTGGTGTGCAGTTTATTGCGCCTACGGTGGAATATAGTGGGCAGGGAACTTCGATGGAAACTTCCAACGAAACTTTTGTGGTGCCGCATCTTTACGTTGTTCACCAATACGAAGGCAAAGGGCTTGCCGTAGGGTTCGGTATTTTTACAAACTTCGGCCTTGGCACAACGTGGAGCAACGATGGCCCGTTCCGCTATATCGCAACCGATACCGAGCTTAAGACCAAGACACTCAACCTGAACGTGGCCAAAAAGTTTGGCGACAAATTTTCGTTTGCCGTGGGTGTGGACTACATGTCGTCTGATGTCAGGTTCGACTCGATGTTCCCCTTCGGCTTTTTTATTCCCGGTTCCGCCGACGGTTATACAGTTCTGAAAGGAACAGGAGACGGATGGGGCTACAACCTCGCACTGCTCTTCAAACCGACCAAGCAGATTAAGATAGGCGTGTCGTACCGATCCGAAATCCAGACGGAACTTACAGGAGACATGGAGGTGTTAAACTTCCCGTCGGGCCTGCAACCGCTTTTGGCACTTAAAGGAATGAGAGGCGACGACTATAAAACCTCCCACAGTGTTAACATCAACTACCCTGAAATACTGGTTGTCGGGATATCGTTTCAGCCGAACGACAAGCTGACGCTGGAGTTTGATATCGACTACACCGGCTGGTCTTCCTACAACGAGCTCGATATAAAGGCGAGCGACTCGGTTGTAACACCTACAGGCGTAACGGTTGTGCCGGCCGAGACGGTGTCGAAAAAAAATTGGAACAACGTGACGGCATTCAGGTTTGGTGTATCGTATAAAGCCACTGAAAAGCTTGCCCTTAGCACCGGATACTATTTCGACCCAACCCCGATTCCGGAAGATACGCTTGACCCGCGCCTGCCGGGTAACGATCGTAACCTTTTTGCGCTAGGCGCAGGTTACAAGGCGACAGATCACTTTACGATCGACGTGGCCTACTCCTACATATGGACGGATACCCGTTCTGTAAACAATAACGTAGGGGCCAACGTTTTATCTTCCGTAAATGGAGACTACAAGAACACGACGCACATATTCGGTGTGTCTGTTGGTTATGCCATGTAATTTTCCAACACCGCCCCTTGTGCCTTTTCATGGGCATGAGGGGCTTTTTTTATTTGGTTCCGGTAACCTTAAAAATCCAGTCGCCAACTGCTTTGCGGTAAACATTTCCACCGCGTATATAAGTGTCGTTATGTCCTGATTTTATCGGCAGGGCTTGTTTAGGTTCTTTTGCGATTCTGAAAAGTTCTTCTGTGTGACGGAAGGGTATTATTTCATCTTTCGTGCCATGAATAAAAAGTTTGGGCGTAGAAATGCTTGAGACGATCTCGTCGTTATTCCAGCTGTCGGAAATAAACGCAACAGGTACCGCCGGAAAAAGTTCGCTTGCTATTCTGCGAAGCGATATGAATGACGACTCCACTATAACCCCGGCCACCTCAGGCTTTTGGCTTGCCGCATAAAGAGCCGCCGCACCTCCCATAGACCTGCCCCATAATATTATCTGGTTAAACGGAGCTTTTAATTTTTCGTTCGCCCAAAGAAGAGTGGCGATGGCGTCCTCCTCGACGGCGCTCACGGAAGGCGAGCCTTCGCTCCTCCCATATCCTTTATAGTCCATCAGCAAAAAATTGAGTTTTAACGGTTCCATGAACCGGATGAAATCGAGCCTGTGCGAGATGTTGCCAGCGTTGCCATGAAAGAAAATAACAAGCGGTTTAGATTTATCGCTCTTGATGAACCATCCATGAATTTTATCGGCGCCAGATTGTATCACCACGTCGGTATATTCAAAGCCTGCAAGTTTGGGGTTTAGCTCAAGCGCCATGGTGGGGTGAAAAATAAAGCGCGGCTCCATCACCTTTACGACCGCTCGCAAGGATAGCGCAACAAAAATTGTGGCAAGTAAAAAAAGTATCAGTCCTTTGGATACGCCCATGTTTTTATTTCCTATCGAAGTTTTCAGGAGCTATTACCACCGTTATTTCGCCTTTTACCTGCGTTCTTTTTTCAAGATTGTCTATGACATCATCAATGTTACCACGCAAAAATTCTTCAAACTTTTTTGTAAGTTCCCGAACGACGCATATTTTACGGTCGCCCACGTTTTCCCTTATCTCTTTTAACGTTTTTACAATACGTTTTGGCGACTCAAAAAAAAGTATCGTCCGCTTTTCACCTGTCCACGATTCAAAAAGAGTTTTACGCCCCTTTTTCCTTGGCAAAAAACCTTCAAAAATAAACCTGGCAGAAGGAAAGCCAGACGCGGTGATGGCAAGAATCGGGGCGGTGGCTCCGGGAACCGGAATAACGGTTATCCCGCAGTTCACGGCTTCACGCACCAAAACAGCACCAGGGTCGCTTATCCCGGGGCTTCCGGCGTCTGATATAAGCGCCACGTTTTTACCTTTTTTAAGTTCACGCAATAGTGCGGGTGTGGCCCGGTCAAGGTTATTGGCGTGATACGACGTTAAGCGAGTTGCGGTTATATTGTGATGGTTTAAAAGAATTTGCGAGTGGCGCGTATCTTCCGCCGCCACGATATCCGCCTGCTTTAACGTTTCAATCGCGCGTGCCGTGATGTCAGACAGGTTTCCAATAGGGGTGCCAACAAGGTAGAGCGCCCCACTCTTTTCCGCAGGTTCAGTATCTTTTAACTTCGGCAAGTTCATTATCAAGAAAAATTTTCACGGCGGTTCTGCCCTTTATAGCAACTAAAAGCGAAATAGTGTCTCCGGGGCTGTGAACACGATTATAAACTTCCCTTTCGCCATCAAGGTTGTCTTGCGCGATGGAAACTTTCACGGCGGAATTACCGTCTGGCACCGTGTAATAAAGAATAGTATAAGTTGGCGGTTTCTCCTCGCCATACCGTACTCCCTCCGAAACGGAAAGAGATATAAGCGCCCCCTTTTTTACCCGTGCGCCAGCCTGCGGGTTTTGCTGAATCACCACCCCGCGCTCTCTTAAAGTGTCCGGCTCGTAAGAAACATGGCTTATCTTAAGATCCATCCCCTTGAGCCTATCCATAACGTCGGCTATCGGGTCGTCTGTAAATTTTGGCATTAACGTATATTCCGGCGGCGGCCCGGCAGAGATAAGAAGAACTACGGAATCACCCCTTCTTATTGCAGAGCCAGCAAGCGGCTTTTGTGCCAAAACAGAATTTTGCGGGCTGTCGGAATAAATCTCAATTTTTTTGCTTATTATTATTTCGTTCTTTCGCAAGCCAGACTCGGCCCGCCCAAGAGAAGCACCCACAAGGTTAGGGATAATAATTTCCTTTGCGCCACGGCTTATAACAACCTTCACGTCTTTGCCGCTTTTTAACGCTTCACCAGGGCGGGGCGACTGGGAGATTATCCTGTCTTTCGGCGTAGCAGAGTCGTAATCGAGCCTCGTCACCTTAAGGTTTAAACCAGTCCTGTTCAAAACCTCAAGAGCCGGAATGATCTTTCTGCCACGCACGTCCGGCGTGTTAACCGTCTCGCCACCTGTATACATCGAGACTTTAAGCACAATGATACCGCTAACCGACGCCACGGCTACAAAAAGCAGAAATACCTTCAGGTATTCAACAACAGAACCAATCCCTTTTTTCTTTCCCATATCCACAACACTTATATAACGTTTGAAACATTTCCGCTACCACACACAAAAAAAACTAATAAATAACCGGCAAGAGAAAGACCTCTACTTTTCTTTTAGGAAAAAGAAAAGTAGCAAAAGAAAACCGGCTCTGTTGGCGCAGGGGTTTGAAAAACCCCCTTAGCCAACAGAATTAGTTCTTTTTGCTTCTTTTTCTTCCTTAAGAAAAAGAAGATGCCTTTGTTCTTGCCGGTTATTTAGCGGTTTTTGTTATGAGTGCGGTGTAGAAGCCGTCCATGTTGTTGTTTCCCGGCAGGATCAGAAGATCACCTTTTGGGGTGATGAAGTTTTCTGTGCCGGATGTTTTTATTTTGTCTCGTTTTAGTGTGGGTTCGTTTGTGAGGATGCTGTCGATTATTTGGGTGCCTTCTTCCGGTTCTATTGAGCATACGGAGTAGACAAGCGATCCGTTTGGGGCCAGATGTTTTACGGCGGTTTGCAGGATGGCCCGTTGTATTTTTGTCATATCTTTTACAAGTTCAGGCGTTTTGTTCCACTTGCCTTCAGGGTGACGGCGGAGTGTTCCTGTGCCTGAGCATGGCGCGTCTATCATTATTTTGTTGAACATTTTTTTTGTGGGCCAGCTTTTTGCGGTGTCTGCCATAACGGGTTGTGTTATGGAAACGCCCAGCCTTTTCATGTTGGTTACGAGATTTTCCAATTGCCCGCCTGATTTGTCCACGCAAAAAATAAAGCCCTGGTTTTGCATACTGCTTGCCAGCGCACCACTTTTTATTCCTTTGCCGCAACAGATATCGGCCACGATATCGCCCGGTTTTACGCTTAGTATGTTTGCGGCTAAAAATGAAGAAACGTCTTGCGGCTGGATGAAACCTTTTAGTACAGGCTCCGAGGCGGGTGTAATCTTCCCTTTTATAAGGTGCCACATGCCGTTTGCAAAATTTACAGGTTCGGCTTCCATTTCCCATTCGGCAAGGTTTTTTGCGAATTCAGCAGGTGAGATTTTAAGGTCGTTCAACCTGAAAAAAACAGGGGCACGCTCGTTACTTTTTTGCATAATACGTTGGGCTGTTTCCAAGCCGAACTGGTTTATCCATTTTTCTGCAATCCAGTCAGGAAACGAACTTTTTAACCCCGCCGCTAAACTTGCGTGTGAATTATTGTCAATAAGTGGTGCAATTGCGTCTGCCAGATTTTTACGTTCCTTGTCCGCTCCTGTTTTTCGTATGGAAGTGCGCAGTATACCGTTTATGAATCCTGCGAAGTGACGCGCCTTATGATGCGTGCGGGCAAGGTTAACGGTTTCGTTTACGGCGGCGGAGAGTGGTGTTTTGCTCATCTCAAAAATCTGGTATAGCCCCATTCTTAAAAGAACCAGCGTTGGCGCGTTTATTTTTTGAATCGGCGTTTTAGAGAGTTTATCGATTATGAGGTCGAGCGACCGTTTCCATCTGGTAACGCCGTAAACCAGTTCCGCAACGAAGCGTTTGTCACGTTCGTCAAGTTTTAGGGTATTTTCCTCAAGCAGGGCGTTTAACCTGAAAACCTTTTTTGTTTCCATGTCGAGAAACAGTAAAAAGGCTGTATGGCGTGCAGATCCTTTCACCCTAGCCTGGGGGCCAGCCTAAAGAGCGGCCTCCTAAAAGGTGAAAGTGAATATGAAACACGGCCTGCCCCGCGTTTTTGCCGCAGTTGGTAACAACGCGGAACCCGCCTTTATCTATTCCGCGCTCTTTTGCAATCTCGTTTGCCAGAAGGAAAATGGAGCCGACAAGGGTTTTGTCTGCGTCTGTTAAGTCGAGATTCGACGGTATATGCTTTTTCGGAATTATGAGTATATGGGTTGGTGCCTGCGGGTTTACGTCTTCGAACGCCAAAAGTTCGGCTGTTTCCGCCACTTTTTTAGATGGTATTTCGCCCGCCACGATCTTGCAAAAAAGACAGTTATTACTCATGGCGTAATCTTACATTAGGTTTCAGGGTTTGAGCAAATAGGGTTTTAATTTAGCTTCGCCATTCATGTTGACAGAGGCAGTTGCGGATACTATCTTAAACAGAACTCGCAGACGTACAAAAGGGGCGTAACCCTTATAAAAACAGTAACCGTGCGATCAGGATTAGCATAAACTTTCAAGGCTATTAATTTATGAGCTTAAAAGATAAAATTTCAGACGACCTTAAAACTTCCATGAAGGCGAGAGACGCGGTGAGAACCGGTGTTATAAGAATGTCAATTGCCGCCATTGTAAACAAGCAGATAGAGCTTGGGCACGAATTATCTGACGAAGACGTAATATCCGTTCTTACTACCGAGGCCAAAAAGAGGCGTGACGCGGCAGAGCAGTTTCGCAATGGCGCCAGGAATGAGCTTGCAGATAAGGAAGAGGCTGAATTCGCGATTTTAAAGGAATATCTGCCAGAACAGATGGGTGAAGATGAGATACGCGTGATCGTTAAAGACGTTATTGCCACGGCAGGGGCCGAATCTATGAAAGATTTAGGTGCCGTGATGAAACAACTTATGCCGAAAATAAAGGGTAAAGCAGATGGTGCCCTGGTAAACAAAATAGTGCGCTCAGAGCTTTCATAAAGGATTTTTTATTGTTTTACATAAGATATGTCTGGCATAGCTGAACATATAATCGACGATATAAGGGGCAGGGCCGATATCGTAGAGGTCGTGTCTGACTATCTTGCGCTCAAAAAAGCGGGTGCCAACTATCGCGCCCTTTGTCCTTTTCACGACGAAAAAACCCCTTCTTTTAACGTTAACCCTGAAAAACGGATTTTTCACTGTTTCGGGTGCGGCGAGGGTGGCAACGTTTTCACGTTCCTTATGAAGCTTGAGAGCATTACGTTCCCAGAGGCGGTTTCCATGCTTGGCAAACGTTACGGCGTTGCCATACCGGAACGTGGCGGCGTGGTCGATTCCGATATCGAAAAGGTATACTCGGTTTTAGCCATTGCCGAGAAATTTTATCATAATACTTTGAAAAATGAGGGCGTAGGCTCAAAAATAAAGCTATACCTTGCAAGCCGTGAGCTGGATAACGAGCTAATAGAGGCCTTTAGTTTGGGCTTTGCGCCGGATGAATGGGACGCGCTTCTTATTCATTTGCGAAAAAACAGTTTTGGCGACTCCATAATAGAAAAAGCGGGGCTTATTACGAAATCGTCGAGAGGCACGTATATCGACAGGTTTCGAAACCGGTTGTTGTTCCCGATACACGATGCGGGTGGCCGTGTTATAGCGTTTGGCGGGCGGACGCTTGAGACCAATGCAAAATCGGCCAAATATATAAATAGCCCCGAAACGCCCGTTTATCACAAAAGCCGCGTTCTTTATGGCTATCACCTTGCAAAACAACCTGCCAGACGCGAGGAGGCGATGATAGTCGTGGAAGGATATATGGACGTTGTCGCGATGAAAAAGGCGGGGGTTGAAAATTGCGTGGCCGTTTCCGGCACGGCGTTTACCTCTGAGCAAGCGGTTCTGCTAAGCCGTGTTTGCGAAAAGGCGGTTCTTGTGTTCGATTCAGACAAGGCAGGTTTATCGGCGGCGCAACGGAGCGGAGAAATTTTATCGGAGCGTAATCTTTCTGTTCGCGTGCTTGTTTTGCCGGGCGCAAAAGACCCTGACGAGTTTTTTAAAGAGCATGACCTTAACGAATTTTTAGCGTTGGTAAAATCGGCCCCGTCGTTTATCCAGTTCGCTATAGATCGAACGCTTGCCGGGTTTGACCTGTCAGACGTGGAGGGGCGGGTTAAGGCGGTGCGTTTGGCTGTTCCGCTTTTACGCAGGGTGAAAGACGAAATTGAACGGGATCAGTATATGAAATATTTGTCAGAGAGAACCGGTGCGCGAGAAGATGTTGTGCGCAGGGAGGTTTCAGGAAGCAGGGCGAGCGCCACGGCACCTGCGCCTAAGGAGGCGGAGCGGGCCAGAACCGTCTCTTCTAAAGCCGAAAAAGTGTTGATTCGTATGCTGTTAGATCATCCTCAATATCTTGGCGGGCAAGCCAAAGAGCTTGTGCCGGAAGATTTTACCGATTCCTTGTATCGCAAAATGTTTGCGCTCATTTTAGAAGGTGCCGGGCGAAACATAAGAAGCGCGGCCGGTATTCTGGACTTGGCGGAAGATGAAAATCTGCGACGTGAGCTTTCCATGCTCTCGATGGAAAAGGGGCTTATAGACGAAGATAACAGGGATGCCGCCCTGGTTGACCACGTTAGGGTGGTAAAACATCGTCCGGGTGAGAGGCGGAAACTGCGGGAGAGAATGAAGCTTGCCGGTGAAACGGCTTCTGTGGAAGAATTTTTTAGCGCAGGGTCAAAATATCTTGAGGCAATGAAAAAGAAGGAAAAGTAGGCACCTCTTAACAAGGCTTTTTAGTGAACTGCCAAAAAAAGTTTGGAAACCTGGTAAAAATAGGTATAATGAGTGTTTGACTTGTCTTAAAAGAAGTGGTTTTCTTTGTTTTTATTGCGTAAATTTACGTTTTTTAAAGGGATTTTTCCGCATATGACCTCCCATAACATCCATGGAGAAAGACGGAATGGCTAAGCCTGCTAAAGAAGTCTTGCTAGAGACCCTTACCGCCAAAGGTAAGGAAAAAGGATATCTGACTTACGACGAGGTTAACGAATCGTTGCCGGAGAACGTAATTGAGCAAGACGATATCGAAGGAATCATGGCTCGTTTTAGCGCGGCCGGTATTGAAATAATCGATGCGGCCAAGGAAGATTCTTTCCTCGCCGCTAAAAAGAGCGCGGCCAAAGCCGCTAAAAAAGGGGCCAAAAGTGATGTAGACGATAGCTTCCCGTCGTCTGAAGACCCCGTTCGGATGTATCTAAAAGAGATGGGTTCCATCTCTCTTCTTACCCGCGAGGGCGAAGTAAAAATAGCAAAAGAAATAGAAGCGGGCCAGAACGAAGTAATAGACTCCGTTATCAACTGCCCCGTCACGATTAGCGAGATCGTGACCACCTACGAAAATGTTAAAAAAGAAGAAGTCCCGCTACAAAGCTTTGTTGTGTGGTCTGAACCGATGGAAGACACTACCCCAGCCAAACTCGCTAACGAGCTCAAACGGGTATCCGTCGTTATCCGCCAGCTTAAGGCTTCCGGCAAAAAACTGCAGGAAACCAACAAAAAGTTGAAGCTTAAAAGAATTACGGTAAAAGAGCAGACCAAGCTTGAAAAAGATAAAGCCAAATATCGCAAAGCGGTGGCAGGGTCTATAAAAGACCTCAAACTTGAGCCTAACAGGATGAACGCCATAATCACAAAACTTATGGGGTTCGGAGCAGTTATGACCGGGGCGAACCGCCAAATAAGAAACGCCGAGGAAAAGCTTGGCATTCGGGAATCGAGGCGTGTTGAGGTCGTCCGCAAGGGGGGAAGCAAGAAAAAGCAGGTCAGCGCAGAGCGAAAAGCCGAACTAGAAGGCTTTATTCAGGTCGCCAAAAAAGAAATAAAGGTGATAGAAGCCGAAACCGACATGAACGAAGAAGATTTGAAGGCGGCCATTAACTCTATCGCTCACGGCCAGTCTCAGGAACAACGTTCTAAAAAAGCTTTGGCAGAGGCCAACTTGCGTCTGGTTGTTTCGATCGCAAAAAAATATACGAACAGGGGTTTGCAGTTCCTCGACCTGATACAGGAAGGGAACATCGGCCTTATGAAAGCGGTAGACAAGTTTGAATATCGCAGGGGCTACAAGTTTTCCACCTACGCCACATGGTGGATAAGGCAGGCTATAACAAGAGCTATAGCCGATCAGGCACGCACCATCCGCATACCTGTGCATATGATAGAAACCATTAACAAACTCATACGCACGTCGCGCCAGCTTGTTCAGCAGATGGGACGCGAACCCACACCTGAAGAAATCGCCGACAGAATGTCGCTCCCGGTAGATAAAGTTCGCAAGGTTATGAAAATAGCGAAAGAACCTATTTCACTTGAGACTCCTATAGGCGAAGAAGAAGATAGCCATTTGGGAGATTTCATCGAGGATAAAAAGGTGATGAGCCCCATTGAGGCCGTTGTTCGTACAAATCTAAAAGAACAGACAGCCGGGGTTTTGTCTACTCTGGCGGCTCGCGAAGAAAAAGTCGTTCGTAAACGTTTTGGTATCGGGCTCGATTCTGAACATACGCTCGAAGAAGTCGGCAAAGATTTTGAGGTTACAAGAGAACGTATACGCCAGATAGAAGCAAAAGCTCTGCGGAAACTGCGTCACCCAAGCAGAAGTAAAAAACTCCGTTCTTTTGTTGAATATTAGGCGGATAGGTATATAATTGCCGCTTCCTTTTAATTAGCCTTCTCCCAAATAAAAAATTGGGGCCCATAGCTCAACTGGCTAGAGCTTCCGGCTCATAACCGGGCGGTTCCAGGTTCGAGTCCTGGTGGGCCCACCATTTTATATGCGCTACCGCCGACTATGCGGCTGTCATGGCAAACGAAAAACGCGCTGTTTCTTGTTGGTTTCTTATGAAAGAAAAATATCAGGCGCAACTTGTTTCTTTAGTTGATAAATTGCGCCCGCGCCTGCTTGCCAAAAGCGAGATTGAGTTCCGCCCCCTTTTTGGTGCCGTTGCAGGATATTATAGCGGGAACATTTTTATAACATGCGGAAAATTTGGAATGGCTTTAAGGCTTCCTTCAAGAACGATTTTGAATTTATTCGAACAAAAAAATGGGCGCCCTTTAAAATATTTTGAAAATGGTCATGTGAAAAAGGAATATGTCATTTTAGACAAGGGCGTCTTAGGCGATACAGCAAGAATGCGATATCTTTTAAAGGTGAGCTTGCAATTTAGCGCAGGTGACCGGAAGTAAACACCCCCGCTTCACTTTCTACAGGTTTTACTCCAAAACGGACAAAAGTCTAGCAAAAAAAGAGCGCTAAAAAATTGACACATCTGCCAAAATGGGCCTAAACTGGTTGTGTAGGCTCTAAACAGGAGGTCTTTGTGTTATGGCGCTAAATATCAATTCTATCTTCACCGCAACTGCTCAGCGGAACCTCATGAATTCCAACAACCGTTTGGGCGAAAACCTAGCAAGAGCCAGTTCCGGTAAAAGAATAAACAAGGCGGCAGATGACGCCGCAGGGCTTTCTATCGCAATGCAACTTCAGGCCGATATACGCTCTGCCGACCAGGCGCAAAGAAACGTATCCGATGGCGCTTCGTTAACCCGTGTTGCAGAAGGCGGGCTGAGCGAGATATCGTCACTCTTAACCCGTGGCCGGGAGCTTTCCATTCAGGCGGCTAACGGAACGTTGAACGATCAGCAACGCTCCACGCTTAATCAGGAAATAACCTCTATAAAAGAGGAGGTTAACAGAATCACCGGCGTAACAGAGTTTAACGGGCAAAAACTTTTAGACGGTTCATTGGCCGCCGGAGCGCCGGAGCAACTCTCTATTCAGGCCGGCATACAAAGCACGCCTAACGACCGTTTGAGCATGAACGTTGTTGAAGATAGTTCCACCGCCGCCCTTAACATAGATACTGTCGATATAAGCACGCAGGCCGGTGCGCAGAACGCGTTGGCATCTTTTGATAATGCCATGGCGCAGGTTACGAGAAACAGGTCGAACATCGGTTCATTGCAGAACAGGCTGGACCATACGGCGTCTAACCTTGCGGTTCAGCGCGAGAATCTTTCAGCCGCGAATGCAACTATTAGCGACCTGGACTATGCCAAGGAAACGTCTGCCATACAGCGCAACAAGATTTTGTCGCAAGCCGCAGTCTCTACGCTAAGACAAGGGCAACAGGGGCAGGCCAGCATTATAGGTTCGCTACTGAATATTAAAGGGTAGACGCGATTTACTCCTCGTCGGTTATGTAAATTCGCTTTATAGACGCGGCTCTGCCCGTTGTTTCGTTTACTTCCACAATAGCCGCACAGAACTGCCCCGGCCCGGTCGCCTCTTCAAACCGTTGCGGCAGTTTTTGCGTGAACCGTTTTAAAATGATTTCGGGCCGCACACCTATTACGGAGTGGGTTGGCCCTGTCATTCCAAGGTCGGTTAAATATGCCGTACCGCGCGTGAGAATTTTTTCGTCTGCCGTTTGCACATGCGTATGTGTTCCTAAAACGGCGCTTACCCGCCCGTCGAGATAAAGCCCGATCGCTTCTTTTTCAGACGTGGCTTCGCAATGCATATCTACGATAATGATGCCGGTTTGTTCCTTGATTTTTTCAAGCTCTTCGTCGGCTCGCTGGAACGGGCAATCGACCGCGTCCATAAAAACACGCCCCAAAAGGTTTATCACGCCAACTTTTTGGCCAGACTTCGCGGTAAAAACGCGCGAGCCGACCCCAGGTGCCGTGGCAGGATAGTTTGCAGGGCGTAAAATACGCTCGTCGGACCCGATAAACTCTAAAACTTCCTTTTTGTCCCAAACATGGTTACCGGTGGTAACGGCGTCTACCCCGCACGAAACAAGGTCGTTCACCACGTCTCGCGTAAGCCCAAAACCGCCTGCCAGGTTTTCACCATTTGCGATAACAAAGTCTGCGCCAGTATCGGAGACTATCCCCGGCAAATATTTTTTTGTGGTACGCCGGCCCACCTTGCCATAGACGTCACCTACTACGAGTATTTTCATCGGGCGAAATCTGTAATTCGTGTTTCACGAATTACCGTTACCTTAATTTCGCCAGGATAAACCATCTCGTCCTGAATTTTTTGCGCAATGTCCTTAGCTAAAAAGAACGCCTCGTTATCGTGAATGGCGGAAGGCTCCACCACCACGCGGACTTCGCGACCAGCCTGTATGGCGTATGTCCTGTCTACACCTTCAAACGAATCGCCGATTTCCTCCAGCTTACGCATACGCTTGATATAGTTTTGAAGCATCTCCCTGCGCGCACCCGGGCGTGACGCTGAAAGCGTGTCCGCCGCCGAAACCAACTCTGCGATTATAGATTCTGGCGGCTCGTCTTCATGGTGCGACAGGATGGAGTTTATCACCACTTTATGTTCGTTATATTTCCGGGCGAGGTCGGCGCCAATCTGGACGTGGGTTCCCTCCATGTCTTGATCCACTGCCTTGCCGATGTCGTGCAAAAGCCCTGCCCTGCGTGCAAGTTTTTGGTTTTGTCCCAGCTCGGCCGCCATCATTCCGGCAAGCAGAGCTACTTCTACAGAGTGGTTCAATACGTTTTGAGAATAACTGGTGCGATATTTTAATCTGCCAAGAAGTTTAACGATTTCAGGATGGATGCCATCGAGCCCAAGTTCGTCGCAGGCATGTTCGCCTACTTCGCGTATTTTAGCGTTAACTTCCTTGGTAACTTTTTCAACAGTGTCTTCGATTCTTCCAGGGTGGATGCGCCCGTCTTTTATGAGCCTCATCAGAGTGAGCCTTGCAACTTCACGTTTAACCGGGTTAAAGCAGGAGAGAATAACGGCGTTAGGCGTGTCGTCGATTATAAGGTCAACCCCGGTTGCAACTTCGAGTGAGCGGATATTCCGCCCTTCGCGCCCGATTATGCGCCCTTTCATCTCCTCACTTGGCAGATCAACTATTGAGACTGTGTTTTCTGCCACCATGTCGTTAGAGATGCGTTGTATAGATTGTGACACGAGCTGTCTTGCTTCTTCTTCGGCACCTTTCCTGGCTTTTTCTTCAAGCTTTTTAACTGTGCCAGCCGCCTCGATTCTCGCCGTGTTTACGAGCCCCGTTTTTAGTTCCTCCTTGGCTTCTGTCGAAGTCATGCCGGAAATTTCTTCCAGCTTGGAAATGTGGGTTAAAAGAGTGCGCGACACTTCTTCTTCTTTCTTAGCCAGCGCAGAGCGTGTCTCGTTAAGCGTTAAATCTTTTTTAGACAGCTCTTCCTCACGGCGATCGGCCTGATCCGCCTTTTTATCAAGCATACCTTCCCTGTGCAGAAGGCGTCTTTCAAACTCGTCAAGTTCACGTTTTCTCTCGGTTACAGCCTGTTCACCCTCGGTTTTAGCCTTTAGGGCGGTCTCCTTTGCGGTAAGCTCTGCCTCTTTGAGAATATTTGCAGAATCCTTTTTCGCAAGCGTGAGAAGCTTTTCAGCTTCCGCCTCGGCCTCACGCGATTTAGCGTCTGCCCCCGATTTTTTTAGAAAAAAGCCGACCACAGCGCCAAAAGCCACGCCTAAAACAAGGGTCGCAAGAATAGAAATAATGCCGTCCATATTTATGTCTCCCAGCAAGAACGGGAATTAAAACCGGCAAAACGCAGTAAAGGCGTTATGCCAGATAATTAGCAAGTCTTAAGGATCGGCAGGAAATGAACAAAAAGAGTTTTTAGACTTATGGAAAAAGCGGAAGATGACACTCGCAACTCACAGGTTCCCTCTGAAAGACAAAAAAACTGAAGGAGTCGTAATGCGCAGTAACACCAGATTCATTCGGGTGCAGGTACGCTGAAGAGTTGAGTAAAGTTCCGTTATCGAAGGCGTTAGCCCAAGGTTTCCATTCTGTAAAAGTCGGCCAGCGCTCATCGCCACGGGCGATACGCCCGGCATGAAGCCCCCCATTAAGAGCGAAAAGCCGACATATAAAAAACTCAAAAAAATCATTTCACCGAAAATCCAGTAAAAAACCCCCCGCCTCGCCGTATGGTATAGTTTTTTTGAACCTGGCTAACCAGGTGGGTTCTGCCCGGACGCCTTCAGGCTCTCCGACAAACGCGGATATGCACACCAGCAATCACAAGGCAAATCCCAAAACTAAAAGTGTTGGTTCAAAAAAACAGAACCATCACCTGCGAGGCAGGGAAACCTTTATAAAATTTAAGTTCAGGGCGGAGAGCCTACCTTACGCAGACCGTAATCACCAGCTCCACCGTACCCTATTCCTACACCTATTCATATATCACATAAGGATGTTAAGGCACAAGAAAAAGCGGCCGCCCTCGCGCCTTTTGGGAGGCGTGAAGACGGCCAAACATCAAGGCTTTCAAGAAGAAAACCCTATTAACTTGGGCTGACCATGACTAAAGTGGTGGTCTTTGCGGACCGCCGGTTTGGCGGTCATGGTAGGTGGTGGTCAGTGCAGTGGTGGTCTTGGTCGGGCCAGTCCAAGCTGATGCCATTATTAGATAACTCTACTTGATTCCAATATTTAGCTGTTTTTCCTCGTACTTTTTCAGGAGTTGCTCGATAGCTTCTCTAAAAAGTACGGCCTTTGTGACCTTAAGTTCGCTTGCCACGCGATTTAGCTGGTCTATCTGTCTTTGGTAAAGATGCGTTGTTACCGGAACCTTCTTGTCTGCGTTCATAAAGTCTTTCGGCAACTATTATGTTACTATATGTTCGTATAAATATATAAAATGATCTTTATGTTAAAATATTTAAACATAATTTAAACTATTGTCAAGAGCTTTCTGCATAAATAACTTCTACTAACTGAAAATTTTCCCCTGAAATTACGCGTGGAGATAGACGTATGCCCGATTCTATTTTTCTGGTTGGCTTCGCGCTTCTTTTAACTCACGAGCTGGACGCAATTGGGCGTCACGAATGGAGAATATTTCCTCTCGTTCGCAGGCTTGAAGATTTTATGGCTCACCTTGGGCTTTCACTACCTTTTGAGATCAGACGTAAACAACGAATTTACAAACACTTTCTCAAAATCCATAATTGTTTTAATAGCCTCTGCAGGATTTGTGCATATAATATTACTGGTCAATGAGACCATGATGTAATTTCACAACAGCTTCTACACACTGTGTTTACTGCTTTTTATTAACACTTGGGTATTGCGAATATCTTTTCGCGTATAGGGCTATGAAAAAAATAAATAATTGGAAAAACAGGGTTAAATGGGTTTGTTTCGGTTTAGGGCTGGCGATGGTTTTCTCCTCCGCCTTTTCTGACGTTTCGTATTTTGATTTTGCCAAACCGCAGTTGGCAGAGGCGCAGGTGGCTCCTCCCAATATTTTCGCAAAAATCGTAAAAGAAAAAACTCCCGCTGTCGTAAATATCTCAACCAAGAGGGTAGTTAGGAGCCGGGCCGCCCCTCAAATGCAAGACGAGCGTATGCGAGAGTTTTACAAACGCTTTTTTCCGAAATATAAAGACGCTCCGCAGAGGGAGCAGTTGCGCCAGAGTTTAGGGTCGGGCTTTGTCGTTGAAAAAGATGGCTATATCCTTACGAACAACCATGTGGTTGAAATGGCGGATCAAATTCTCGTGGCGTTTGGTAGCGGCAAACATGGTGACAGCGAAAAAGAATATGAGGCAAAACTTATAGCTTCGGATCCTAAAACCGATATCGCGCTTATAAAAATCGAGTCGGAAGAAGATTTCCCTACCTTGTCGTTTGGCGATTCCGACGCTCTTATGGTGGGCGAGTGGGTGATGGCCATAGGCAACCCGTTCGGTTTTGCCCAGTCGGTAACCGTAGGCGTGGTTTCGGCCAAGGGCCGTGTTATTGGTGCCGGGCCTTATGACGATTTTATTCAAACAGACGCATCTATAAACCCTGGCAATTCCGGAGGGCCGCTACTTAATATAAAGGGCGAGGTCATCGGCATAAACACTGCGATATACACAGGTGGCGCTTCTCAGGGCAACATCGGCATCGGGTTTGCCGTGCCGATTAACTCTATAAAGGCGCTTTACGAAGACCTTAAAAAGGGCGAAGTTCATCGTGGCTGGCTTGGAGTTAGCATACAGCCTGTTACGCCGGAGCTACAGGCGGCTTTAGGGTTGTCTTCTACCAAAGGAGCTTTGGTGGGCGATGTTCATCCGGGCTCGCCATCAGACAAGGCGGGTATAAAACGGGGAGACGTTATTATGGAGTTCAACGGCGAGGAAGTGCCAAGCTCCGATCAGCTTCCCAAAATGGTGGCGTTCTTGCGGCCCGGAACCGATGTGGTGGTGAAAATCATGAGTGACGGCAAGGAAGAGTCTATCAACGTGACTTTAGGCGAACTGCCGGATCAGAAAGTTTTGTCGCAAAAGATGGAACCCAAGAGAAGTGGCGAAGACCTCGGTATGCTGGTGGAAGAACTGACGCCAGAGATCGCACGCAGGTTCGGCTATCCTGTAGACACCGGAGTTGTGGTGGCACAGGTTGCGCAAGAGAGCCCGGCACAGGTGGCTGGTATCAAGGCGGGCGACATTATATTGGAAATCAACAGGCTGGAGGTGCCTGATCTTTCAGCATACGGAAACGCAATTGCGTCTCTAAAACCGGGAGACACGGCCCTGTTCCTTCTGCAACGTGGCAGAAGCAACCTTTTCGTTGCGCTAAAAGTGCCTGCGGAATAAATTTTGGTCTTTAGGGCCGGGTAACGCATTGTAACAATTGCGGTTGCCACGGCCCTCGCGTGGGGGTATCTATTCGCCCCAATCCTTTAAGCGGTTTTGCGCCTTTTTTACGTTTTTGCTTCAAGCACGCTGATGTTGCCTGTACCCCTCCTGTTTTCAATAGCTTTTGTGTGCCATAAAACTTTTACCTAAAGCAAAATCAGCTCAAGCCCGATGATTAAGGCGTGCAAAAGGAGAAAATTAAAGATGCAGATTGACAAGTTATATTCAGGCGGCGCCCCGGCAATGCCGAATAGTGTCCCCGCATCTTTTTCTCCGGCAAAGTCAGGCGCAGGATCTCCTCCTGATACGGTTTCCAAAAGCTTTCAGCCCGCCGATGGCCTCTCCCAGCCTGCGGCACCAAATGATTATGGGTCGATAGTTTACGGAAATGTGTCGCTTGATCTTTACGCTAGCCGTTCTGAGAGCTTGACGAGGCAGGTAGAGCGTCAGGGGCCAGACGGTTATCGAGGATTACGTCAAGAGCTCTCCCGCAGGTTTGAAGCGGGGTTGAGCCTTGATTTTTCATTTTTGGCCACGGTTCCCGGAGCTACTCAAAAACTTTCGGCGCTGGATGGCTCTGTGATGCGCGACTGGATGGATACCGCTTCGGACCTTCTGAATCTTAAGGAAAAGGATTTTCAAGAGTTTGTAACGGCCACGGACGAGCTGTTTAATGAAATTGAAAAAGTCCTTGGCCTTGGCCCGGATGGGCTGGATCATGTCGCCGATTTTTTTTCAGGGGAAGTTTCCAAATTTTTAGACGATGTCAGGGCCAACATGGAATACTTTGACAAGAACCCTCTGGGCGCAAGTGACTCTTTGGGGCTTGATATACCGGCGCTGGGTAACAGTGCCAAATCAAACGTCCCCGCTGATTTCAAGGAGTATATGCAAAAATTTCTCGACGATCTTTTTGCGCAACTTTTAGGTGGGGATAACGGCGAAAACCCTCTGCTAAAGACACTTGACGAACTTGTTAGAGAAATCCTGAATAAGAATATCGACAATAATAACAAGGAACTAAATAATTCAGTTCCTGAATTATTGGATAGCGCAGAAAATGCCAATCAGCCCAAAGGTTCACAGCCCGATGCGCCTCTAAACCTTGTCGCATAAGCTATTCGAGCGAAACGCTTTCTGAACCCAACAATTGTTCAATATCTGCAATAAGTTGATCGCCGGCAGAAACGGCAACCCCGCTGGCCCGTATGGAAATTTCACCTTTGCCCGGAACGGCAAAGCGCAACACAACCGGGCACACTCCCCTGTGCCGGTCGAACAGACCCCGTAATTCAGCCAAAGTTTCCTCTTCCAGGCCGGGGGTCGTCATATGAACATGCACCGAGTTTGTAAACTTTTCGCGCGCTTCAGCAAAAGTCATGATCTCTTTTGCAATAATTTTACTTCCACGGTCTTCGTCCACATCGGCGGTTCCCTTTATAAAAATCGGCTCGTCGCTTTCCAGGAGACCCACGCTTTTGGAGAATAGATCGGGCCATACGATTGCGTCTACGGTGCCTTTTAAGTCTTCCACGGTGATATAAGCCATGGTGTCGCCTTTTTTGGTAGCTTGCACCTTTTTACCCACAATGATGCCGCCAAAACGTATTTCAGCTTTATTTTCAAGTTGTTCCAGCGATGCCGTGTCGAATGTGGCAAAAAGTTTAAGGTCTCGCATATATTCCGTTAGCGGATGACCCGAAATATAGAACCCAAGCGCCTCCTTTTCGTAGGCCAGCCGCTCTTTTTCCGTCCATTCGGGGATATTTTTTGTTGGAGCCGACACAAGCATGGAGTTTTCACCATCAGCCGCACCGCCGCCAAAAAGGCTGGCCTGCCCCGTGGCACGGTCGCGATGGGTTTTCTGTGCGATAGCGTATGTTTCTTCCAGCGATGCGAAAAGTAATGCCCGTGACTCATTTACAGAATCTAAAGCGCCACATTTTACAAGGGCTTCGAGAACGCGCTTGTTTATCGAGGAAGGATTAACGGCTTCCATAAACCCTAACAGGGAGGTAAACTTCCCCTCTTCCTCTCTGGCCGTAATAATAGCCGAAACAGACGGAACGCCTATCCCCTTAACGGCGGCGAGCCCAAAACGTATTTTTGACCCTCTAACGGTGAAATCGCTCATAGATTCGTTCACATCCGGTGGCAGGAGGTCTATGCTCATATCCCGGCATTCTTGTATATATTTCAAGACTTTATCAGAGTTATCCATCTCCGAGGTGATGAGCGCCGCCATATATTCTGCCGGATAGTGCGCTTTAAGATAAGCCGTTTGGTAGGCAACAAGGGCATAGCAGGCTGAATGAGACTTGTTAAAGCCGTATTCGCCGAACATTTCAAGCAGGGCCCAAAGTTTTTCGACTTTTTCGCGGTTATGCTTTTTCTTAACGGCTCCTTCAACAAACTTGTCGCGTATCTCGGCCATGATGTTCATGTCCTTCTTGCCCATAGCTTTGCGGAGCGAATCCGCTTGCCCTAATGAGAACCCGGCAAGGACGTTGGCTATTTTCATAACCTGTTCCTGGTAGACGATAACGCCAAATGTTTCACGCAGGATAGGTTCCAGTTCCTGAAAGGCTATCTCGACTTTTTCATGTTTGTGTTTGCGTTTAACGTATTGGTCGGCCATGCCGGAGTTAATGGGGCCGGGCCTGAAAAGGGCGACGAGCGCTATGATGTCAAAAAAGCTGGTGGGCTTCATTTTTCTTATCAGGTCACGCATACCGGAAGATTCTAACTGGAACACCCCCAAAGTCTGGGCGCGGCGCAGAAGATCGAAAGTTTTTTTGTCTTCAAGGGGTATGGCGCTTATTTTGAAGGATTCGTCATGGTTTTCCTTAATCTGCTTAACGGCACGGTCTATTACGGTTAGCGTGCGAAGGCCGAGGAAATCCATTTTGAGAAGCCCCATTTTCTCAACGTCTTTCATCTGGAACTGGGTGGTAACGTCTGCGTCGTCCCCTGAGGCCTTATAAAGGGGCATGAAGTTTGTTAAAGGTTCAGGGCTTATAACGACTCCTGCGGCATGGGTCGAGGCGTGCCTTGTAGTTCCTTCAAGGGAGCGGGAAATTGTGAGCAGTTTCGCAACGTTCTCGTCCTCTTTTTGTAACGCTTTAAGGCGCGGCTCCATCTCTAAAGCCTTTGATATCGTCATTTTAAGCTCGTTAGGGATGAGCTTTGCTATTTTGTCCGCCTGTGCGTATGGAATATTCATAACACGGGCGACATCACGCAATACGGCCTTGGCCTTCATGGTGCCAAAAGTTATGATTTGTGCCACATGGCTCTGCCCGCCGTAACGTTCGCGAACGTAGTCGATCACCTCTCCACGCCGATCCATACAAAAATCGATATCGATATCGGGCATCGATATACGCTCAGGGTTTAGAAACCGTTCAAATATAAGGCCATACTCTATAGGGTCAAGGTCGGTTATGCGCAATGCATACGCCACCATAGAACCTGCCGCAGAACCTCTGCCGGGCCCTACCGGGATCCCCTTGTTCCTTGCGTGCTGGATAAAATCACTCGTAATAAGAAAGTAGCCGGGGAAGCCCATTTTGTTTATCGTGTCAAGTTCCCATGTAAGACGGTCGAAATATTCTTTCTTTTTGTCTTCCGGAACAGGTTTTCCAATTTTTGTCGCTTCAATGAAGCGTAAATCGAGCCCGTGACGTGCCTTTTGTTCAAGATACGAGGCCATTGTCGTATCTGCCGGGATCGGGTATTCAGGCAGATAATATTTTCCCGTGTCGAACACAAAGCCGCACTGGTCGGCGATTTCAAGCGTATTTTTCAAGGCTTCGGGCTGATCCGGGAAAAGGGCCGCCATTTCCTCTGCTGATTTCAGATAGAACTGGTCGCCGTGGTAACGCATTCTTTTTTCATCGCTTACAAGCGCTCCGGTGCCTATGCATAACAATGCGTCGTGTGCTTCGGCGTCTTCACGATTAAGGTAGTGGGCATCGTTCGTAGCGACAAGTGGCAAACCTGTTGCTTTTGCAAGCTTTACCATCTCGTGGTTTACCTTCTTTTGAAGCGGAATGCCATGATCCTGAATTTCCAGATAAAACCGGTTGGGAAAAGTCTGGCTGTAGAAATCGGCGGAGGCTTTTGCGTCTTCAAAGCGGTCCAGCCCCAAAAGGCGCGAAACCTCCCCTTGCAGGCAGGCGGAGAGAGCGATTAGCCCGTCGGAATGTTCTGCGAGAATTTCCTTGTCTATTCTTGGCTTGCCCCGATAGAGGCCGTCCATATATCCGGCGGATACCAGCCTGCAAAGGTTTTGGTAACCTTTTTTATTTTGAACAAGCAGTATGAGATGGTAGGCGTTTGAAGTGGCAGAATTAGCCGGAGTTTGCCCACGGTCGCTTCTTGAACCTGGCGCGACGTACATTTCGCATCCGATAATCGGTTTTATACCCGCCTTCATGGCAGATTCAAAAAACTCGATCGCGCCGAACATGGCTCCATGATCGGTTAAAGCCATGGCGGGAGCTTTTTCCTTCGACGCCTTTTCAAAAAGGCGGTCAAAACGGTTGGCTCCGTCTAGCAGGCTATATTGGCTGTGAAGGTGAAGGTGAACGAACTCGCTATGTTTCAAAACCGCTCCATGGTGTGTAAACGATTAAAGCTGTCCTGACGCAGAAACGAACTCGCCCCGTACAAAATAAAAACAAACGGCCCATCTAAAAATGTAGATACGGGCGGTTTATATATTTTCGTTAAAATCCTTCTTCGTCAGGCAGGTCATCCACAGCGAGCGGATTGCTAACATTGTTCTCAAACGATTCACCTGTGCCCGCTACGGGGAAATCAGACAAATTTTCACTTATGTCTACTTCCTTCTCTTCGTGATCGTCAGTCGTAGATGGTGTATCTTCCGTATCAAACTCTTCTACCACCGGTTGACGTTTGGGAGCTTTGGTGACGGATGATTTTTTGGGTGCCTTAAGCTGATTAGCCTCACATTTGGGGCAGATCGGCTTTTCTTTTTTCATGTCATAGAACTTGGCACCACACTGAAAGCAGGTGTATCTATTACCAAATTTTGGATGCGGCATGAGCCTCCACTCAAATAGCTATGAAACCTTGTAAAACTGAATTATTAAACGCTTGGATAGTGATACCTAAACTCGAAAAAAAACGCAATGATTTTTTTAATGGTAAGAGAAGAAAGTTTAACGTGCCGCTTCATTCCCATTCGATGGTGCCGGGAGGTTTGGATGTTACATCATAGACAACGCGGTTGATTCCGCGGGTTTCACTTATAATCCTGCTTGAAATTTTTGCGATTATATCTACCGGCAGTTTGGCCCAGTCGGCCGTCATGGCGTCGCGGCTTTCCACGGCGCGGATGGCAAGAACGTTTTCGTAAGTTCGCTCGTCTCCCATTACCCCAACAGATTTTACAGGCAGTAACACACCGAAAGCTTGCCACACCTTGTTATACCAACCGCTCTTTTTAAGCTCGTCGAGTATTATGGCGTCTGCCTTGCGCAAAATAGAAAGGCGGTCTTCCGTTACTTCGCCCAAAATACGGATAGCAAGCCCCGGCCCGGGGAAGGGATGACGCCATACGAGTTCTCGTGCAATGCCAAGTTCTTCGCCTAACGCCCGCACCTCGTCCTT
>UOGC01000001.1_pt1 | contig 46663 bp, 37 predicted proteins | sample 1988541 | NCBI WGS metagenome assembly UOGC01 (sample SAMEA4712194, study PRJEB27164) | hydrothermal vent metagenome | biome: marine basaltic hydrothermal vent biome; feature: marine hydrothermal vent; material: mineral | place: Pacific Ocean | collected 2011-06-14/2011-07-23 | depth 1689 m
TGACGTCACATTTGATTGCCTTGACGAAGCCTTTTTCGTCGCCTATAAACTCGATCGGGCTTGATAGCCATTTAAAGTCGATAAACTCCTGTTCGGCATGTTCCAGTTCCTCAGATCTGGCCGGAGCTTCCTCGTGGGATCTGCGATAGTAACAGGTAACTTCCGCACCTAAACGTTTTCCGGTTCTTAACACGTCCATAGCCGTGTTGCCAGCGCCGATGACAGCCAGTTTCTTGCCCTGATAAATCGGGGTCGGGTGTTCCGGGAAATAGTTTGCGTGCATCAGGTAGATTCGGGTTAGATATTCGTTAGCGGAATATACGCCGTTTAAGTTCTCGCCCGGCACTCCAAGCATCTTCGGCAATCCTGCGCCCGATGCGATGAATATAGAATCGAACCCTTCTGTTTCCAGAAGATCGTCGAGGGACAAGGTTCTGCCGATAATCATGTCATAAACGATTTCGACACCCATATCTTCTAAAAGTTTAAGATCTTCGTCGATAATCTCAAGCGGAAGACGGAACCTTGGGATGCCATATACCATGACGCCGCCGCCACGATGGAAGGCTTCGAAGATCGTTACGTCATGCCCGCGTACCCTAAGTTCATAAGCCGCCGTCATGCCGGCAGGGCCGGAACCGATAACTGCTATTCTCTTGCCTGTATCGGGTGCAATTTCGGGCATCCTGTCCAGGTCGTGTTCACGTTCATAATCGGCTACGAAACGCTCAAGGTTGCCTATGCCAACAGAGTCGTTTTTCTTGCCGACGATACATACGGCTTCGCACTGCTTGTCTTGCGGGCACACGCGTCCGCAAGCGGCAGGAAGAAAGTTGCTTTGGCGTATGGTTTTTGCCGCACCGGCAACGTCGCCACTTTCAAGTTTAAGCAAAAATTCAGGAATGTTTATTCCAACGGGGCAACCACCTATGCAGTCTGGTTTTTTACACTGTATGCAACGGCTCGCTTCGTCCATTGCCTGTTCAAGCGAATAGCCTGTAGGCACTTCGTTAAAGTGGCGTATGCGCTCTTCAGCGCTATGAAGCGGCATTTTGTTGCGGGGTTTTGCCATCCGCTCCTTGGCGCTGGGCCCTGGTCTTTTATCGTTTGCCATTATTACCGTTTCTCCTTATTTTTCCAGCGCCCCGGAGAACGCTTCCATTGCTATTTTTTCCTGGTCTACGAACATTTTCTGCCGTGTCATGAGTTCTTTGAAATCGACCTCGTGACCGTTAAAGTCTGGCCCGTGGAAACAGGCGAACTTGGTTTTGCCACCAACCGTAACACGGCAAGCGCCGCACATGCCGGTGCCGTCTACCATGATGGCGTTCAGGCTTACCCAACATTCAATTCCATCTTCCTTGGTCATGTTGGCTACGGCTATCATCATCGGGACGGGCCCAACAGCCAATACAGACGAAACCTTCTCTTTTTTCTGTATTTCTTCTAACGCATGGGTAACAAAACCTTCAATGCCTATAGAACCGTCGTTAGTGGTGAGATAGACTTCGTCGCAAGCCTCTTTTAACTCGTCTACCATCAGAAGAAGGTTTTCAGAGCGGGCACCAACCACGCCTATCACGCGGTTGCCAGCCTCTTTAAGGTCGCGAGCGGTAGGGATAATGGCACCGGTGCCATATCCGCCACCCATCAGCACGCATGCGCCGTCGTATTTAGTGATGTGCGAACGCTGGCCCAACGGGCCGACCACGTCTGTGAAGCTGTCGCCAACTTCTTTCAAGGTCGCCTCGGTAGACGTTCTGCCTGCGGACATGATAATAAGTTCTATATAGCCTTCTTCGCGGTCCCAGCCGCATATGGACAACGGAATACGCTCACTATTCTCGTTTGGCCTTATCATTATGAACTGACCTGCCAATATTTTTTTGGCTATCATCGGAGCTTGAATCTTGAAATGATACGTATTTGCACAAAGCTCCCGCTTCGTGAGTACCTTGAAATCCTGATTGTACTTTCCCATTCGACTAATTATCCCCCAGTGTTTTCACTATGTAAGCTATGACTCAAGTAGTATTCCGCTTCTGTGCGGACAATATAGGCATCGTCCCACTCGTAGTCGTCCATCCCAAGAATAGCCCGAAACGCCTTGTTGACCTTGGCCGATTGCTCGGCGGTAAGATACGAGTTGACCGCCATTTTACCCAGGGCGCGCACAGCATGTCTGCGAACAAGAGCTTTCGGGTGCGAAAGACCGGAAAAGAGCGAGTCAAACATGGCTGTTTTTTCGTCATCGGCAAGCGTTCCGGCCGGGAGGCGGTTGCAAAGCCTTCCCAAACAGTAAAAAGCGGCTGATTTAACCTGAACTTCGTCAGTTTTTGCATGTTCAAGCACCTCAGGGAGAAGCTTGACGCTAGACGGGTCGTTAAAGTGACCAACAGCCGAAAGCAGGTTTATCAATATATAAGGGTTGTTTTTGTAAGAGGTAAAAGCTGTGCGGGTTTTATCCACGGCTTCCGTGCCGATAAGCCCCAGGCTTTTTGCCAAATGTTCCGCAGATTCTGCGTCTGCCTCGTCAAACTGCCCTATTATCCAGTCGATAACATCGGGGCCGAAGGAAGCTATCATGCTTTCGGCTTCTTTTATAAGCTTGGTCAGGGCCGTGTTGCCTCTTTCATCCCTGTAAAACATTGCGCCAAGGGCAGAGGCAATTTTAATTTTTTCGTCCGTAGTCAGGTTGGAAAGGCCAGCTATCTTCGCCATGCCTGATTCGCACTGGCAACTATCCTGAGCGGCAAATGCTTTTACTATTTCATCTGTTCTATCACTCATCAAACAAAGCCCTTTAAAAATAGTTAATACTGTTTAATAGTCCACGGATTTCACCGTACTTTTTTGCACATGATTTTTGGGAAACCCCAATGATACACGCAAAGTATACGCAGAACAATAAAAGTTTGAGGTTTTTTGCGTAAACAACTACCTTTCGTGTCAGATTTAATATACAGTTCCAATTGTCGATATGAGCAATGTGTTGTAATTATTGTAGTTAACGTATGCTCGGCAGGTGCGTATTTTACCGTGGCTGTGGGGATGGTGTGTAACCGGTTTACTTGCCTCTTTTATACGGAAACGGTTTTTAGCTGGTCTACCCTAAAATTAACCGATGTTTTTCCTCGCGAGGGCCATTTGGCCCGCCCCTTCTCTTACGCCTACCTCTATCCAGTCGATAGCGTCAAGCTTTCCGGTTAATTCCTTTAATAGCTCGCCGAGTATATATGCCGAGAGTTTTTCGACGGTAGTGGTAGTAACAGGGAGCAAAACGCAATCGCCCGCCGGAAACTGGTACTTTTTATCGTTGAGGCTGATCTTTATCGAGTCGCCTTTCCGGTTTATGGTCATCCCGTCGTTTTTTTCTGCTAGCAATGTTTTGTGATCCAAAGCGTTGCATATTCCGGCTATGATCGGGTTTATGGCATTAAAATCGATTATGGCACCTTTTTCATCCGTCTCCCCGCAAAGCTCTGCGGTGACGTAGTAGTTGTGGCCATGCAACCGCTCGCACTTGCCCATGCCGGGCAGGATGTGTGCCGATGCGAAGTTATGCCCGTCTTTAAACACTCTTAATTTTGTTTCGGTTTTCATACGAACACGATATCCGAGCCATCGGTTTACGGCAAGTGAGTTTAATTTGGCGTTATTTACTGAATAAGCGTTGTGGCGGGCTGGCTATTTTTAGGCTCCGGTGTGTATTCAACTATTTCCCCGTTTTTCACGGTCAGGAAAACCATCTCCTTGTCGGCGTCGCCAGTTGGTGTAATAGATGTAACACCCGTAACCCCTTCATAAAATCGCAGGTTTTTCAAGTAACCGGCAATTCCATCTCTTGTGGTGTATCCGTGCGCCATTGCCGAGAGGGTAATCATCGCCGCGTCATACGACTGTGCGGCAAGTTGCGTTGGTTCTTCATGGAACGCCAGCCTGTAGTTGCGTACAAACGTTTTAACGTGGGGTGACCGGGCTTTTGCAAAAAAACCTGTGGGGAATATCACTCCCTCTGCATATTTTTCGGCTATAACGGGAAGGTCGGGGTTATTGGCCCCCTTGCCTGCTATCATGGTTACGCCTCTTATGTTGTAAAATGCAAGTTCCGGCAGGATGAGCCCAATCTTGTCGTGACGTCCCAACACGATAACCGCTTCGTAATCTATAGACAGCCCGGCTCTGAAGTTTTTTCGTGTAAGAGGAAGATGCCTGTAGTTTTCCACTTTGGGTATGGTGATATCAACTTCGTACATGTTCTCTAATATTATGTTTAACGTTTCCGGTATTGCGTCCGGGTTCTCTCTTGCCGCAGAAAGAATTATTGTGCGTAATCTATCGTCAGACATTCCACCCAGGTTTTTTATCTGGTCCCTAAAGTCGGTTTGGTTCTGTTCATACGCTTCAGCCGCCACCACGGTTCCGCCTCTTTTTTCAATTTCCGATAGCAGAAATCCAGCCGTATCCTTGCCATACCGGGTTTGGGGGTAGATTATTGCAAAGCGTGTAAGGTCAAGCTTTTCCATCGCAAGTTTCGCGATATTTTTGGCTTCAAGCTCGCCCGTTATTGAGTTTCGGAACATATAGTCGCTCATGGCGCTTAAACCATCGGCGGTAGCAGACGGGCTGAAAACCGGGAAAGAATAACGGTTGGCAACGTCTGATGCCATCTCGAACGACTGGCTAAAAGCAGGGCCGAGCGAGATAACTGTGTGTGAATCTTCAGCAAGTTCACGTAACGCAGAAACAGCCGTTTCCGCTACTCCCTGCGAATCCTTGATAATCGGGATAACCTCTCTTTTGCTTGCAAACTCGCGGAAAGAGTTAAACGCCAGTTGTATTCCCTGAAGCATTTCTCTGCCTGCCTGGGCTCCGGTTCCGCTTCCGGAGAGAGGAAGCACGGCCCCTACCTTTAAAGGGCGTATACCTGTGTCTTTGGGGGAAACAGCTTTTAAATTCCACTTTTTATCAACTTTTACAGGGTTGAACTGTTCGTTATATTGCCTGGTAACTTTTTGGAGCGAGGCCGTGTCTCCAATGCGGCGATACATCCTCATAAGCTCCTGGAAGGCTATTTTTGCAGGCCATTGCCCTTTATGTGCTTTTGTTACCAGCAACAATGCCTGCTCGCTCATAAAATTGTGGAAAATGCGCTCCGTCCTGTTTTTTGCGGTGCGTATGAGCTGATCCGTATTCGCCACGGCTTCACTTTTGATGTATAGCTCTGCCGCTTTTTCAAACCCGCCGTTTTGTTCCTCTATGCTTGCTTTGTAAAAAAATATGTTCGTCTTTTGTGAGGTTAAACCTGCGAGTGGCAATGCTTTTTCAAAAAACTGCTCTGCCTTTTTGTTGTCCTTTAAATGAAAATTGCAGATACCGGCATTTATAAGCGCGTCCGTGTAAACCTCTGAAACGGGGAACCTGTTTGTGACAATCTCAAAATAATGGAGGGCGTCACGGAATCTTTCAAGCTTGAACCATGAAAGCCCGATTTTAAAATAGGCGTTGTCTATTAAAGGGTCGTTGGGCCGTATTTCCCCTATAAACTGTGTAAAGGCTTTGGCGGCTTTTTTGTATTGCCCGGAATTGAATAATCTGTCAGCCTTTCGATATGCGGATGGCCCCGCCGTTTTTTCTCTGGCTGGCGCTACAACAGGAAGCTCCTCAGGAACTCTTCCCGGTTCAGGCAATGTGGCGCATGAAAACAGGGTTGGTACGAGTATAATTATTACGGCGGCCTTGACGAATATTTCAGCAAGACGTGAGTGGGTGCGGGTGCCGGGTTTTTTCCAGACGGCGCCTATCTCATTCGTCATCGTCGTTGTCGGAACCTCCGATGCCATATTTTGACAGTTTATACCTTAGTGAACGCAACGAAAGATTCAAAAGCCTGGCTGTTTCTTTTTTACTTTTATGCGCTTTCCCAAGAGCTTTTTTTATGAGTCCCTGCTCAATGGTGCATATCGTCTGCTCTAAATCTATCCCGCCGTCTGGTATGTTTGCCACATTGTCGTTTCTGCTCAAATCGGTAAAGCGAACGTCATCCGGCAGGCTTTCAGCGTCTATTATGTTGCCGGTTGCAAGCACAACTGCCCGTTCGATAACATTTTCAAGCTCACGGACGTTTCCACGCCAGTAGTAGTTTTCAAGGAGGTTCATTGCTTCATTTGATATGGATGTGACGTTACGGCTATCTTGTTTGGCAAATTTTTTCATAAACCGTTCGGCCAAAAGTGGAATATCTTCTTTTCGCTCACGCAATGGCGGGATGTGAAGCGTAATAATGTTCAGGCGATAGTAAAGATCTTCGCGGAATTTACCTTCTTTTATAAGTTCATCAAGTTTCTGGTTAGTCGCGGCTACAACGCGGATGTCTACCCTGATGTCTTTTGAGCCGCCAACCCGCCTGAACTCGCGTTCCTGCAAAACCCTTAACATTTTAACCTGCACGGACAGGGGCGCTTCGCCAACCTCGTCTAAAAAGAAAGTGCCGCCGTCCGCATGTTCTAAAAGGCCTTTTTTATCTGCGTTTGCGCCGGTAAAGGCCCCTTTCTGGTATCCGAAAAGCTCAGACTCTAATAACTGCTCAGGCATGGCACCGCAGTTTATAGTGTGTAACGGCTTGTCTTTCCTGGATGAGAGGTAATGCATGGCGCGGGCCACAAGTTCCTTGCCGGTTCCTGATTCTCCCGTTACTAGGATGGTTGATTTGCTGCTTGCCACCTTGCGGATAAGGTTAAAAAGGGCCAGCATTTTTTCTGATTTGCCCATGAGGTCGCCTATGTTGTATGGCTGGGCCAGTTCATCTTTCAAGCGGCGAAGTTCCGCCTTGTCGCTTCGTCTTTCTAACGCCTTGCCTATCGTCAGTTTTATTTCGTCTACCTGGAAAGGTTTGGTGATGTAATCATAAGCCCCTATTTTTATGGCTTGTACCGCTGTGTCGGTAGAGGCGAAGGCGGTGATGATCAGCACGGGTACGTCCGGGTTTTTCTCGGTTGAATGTTTTAGAACGGCCATTCCACCCGCCACGGGCATATTCATGTCTGTAATAACAAGGTCAACCTCGTCATTATCGAGCATGGCAATGGCGGTTTCGGCGGAATTTACGGTTATTACTTCATACCCTTCCCGCGTAAGCATGATTTCCAAAAATTCCGTCATGCTCTTTTCGTCGTCTGCAACCAGTATTTTAAACATTTAACTCCAAGTTAAATATGGTGTTTCGTAAAATAAAGCTTCGCCATGATTTTGCAAGAAGCCATAAGGTTACGCCAAATAAAAACACAATGTTAGCCCATTTAAATAATAGCGGCAAATTATTTACATGCGTTAGTATCCGTTATATCCTGTTATATGTAGAAGCTAATCTTTAGCCCCTGATTAATCATAAGAGAGGCAAGCTGTTAAAGGTGACCACTGCTACGGTCGAGAATTTTAACGCGATGGTTGTGGATGACGAGGTTTCTGTCCGCAAAGTGGTCAAAAAAGTCTTCACAAGCCTTGGTCTTGACGTCGATGAAGCTGAAGACGGTTTAGGCGCGCTAGGAAAACTCGAAGGAAAAACGTACGACCTTGTCATCACAGATATCAAAATGCCAAAGATGGATGGCATGAAACTGCTTGAAAAAATAATATTCGATTACCCCTATACCGATGTAATGATTATGACGGCATATTCTACGGACTATACATATGTAGACGTCGTTAGCGGTGGTGCGATGGATTTTATAGTAAAACCATTTTCTACCGATGAGCTTAAGGCTAAAATATATCGTATTGCAAGAGAGCGCAGGCTTATAAACGAGCTTAAGGAGAGCAACAGAAAACTTGAGGCGACGTATAAAGAAATCCTGGCGCTTAAAGACGATGAAGAATTGCGATGCCGTGAGATAAACTATGAAAAGGAGCTTTTGCTAGAAGAACTTGAGAAACTTCGCTCCTCTAAAAAGTAGATTCCCTTTTTTTCTGAACAGGGTTGTCACGCTCGTCTTTCCCTTTTTCCTGGTTTCATGTTCTGGCATGGTTCAGGTGAAAATAGATGTTGTAGACCAAAGAACCGCGCTTGAAAACCAGGTATTAGGAAGTTATGAAGAACTAAGTTCCGGCACACTTCTTTTGGCGTCTGTACGGTCGATAGATTCAGAGGGACGTCTTAAACCAACCCCTCCTATGCCCGATGGAAAAAGAGTGGCCGTGCGGGCGATGCTAAGGTCGCAATACAACAACGACGACATCGCAAAATTTAAAGCCGAAAACGTGTTTGGTGAAACAAACAAAGGCTACCTTGCGTTTTTTGAAACGGAAAAAATAAAAGCGGACGCCAAAACCGCACGTCTTGCTAAAGAAATAATGCAAGAGGAGAACGAGGACAGGGAAACCATATACACGCGCATTCTAAAAACAAGCGAAGCTTTAGGCGAAGGGGATATGCCGCAGGTAGAAGCCATCATGGCGGGGCTAAACCGCGACACGGCAAAACCGGGCGAGCTGATTCAGGCAGATTCCGGGGAGTGGAGCAAAAAATGAGAGGCGCGGTTAAGGGCTCGGCTTTTTCATGAGCAAGGTCCTATTTTTCGTCATTGCGTTTTTTCCTGTTTTAACGGCACCATGCATGGCGATAATCACGGCGGCAACTCCTGAAAGAATAACAAGCCACCCGGCTGAAGATTATGCGCCGGGCGTATCGGCTGACGGCAAACTGCTGGTGTTTGTTTCAAACAGGGGAGGCGCTCCTAATATCTGGATAAGGACGATAGACGGCCCGGAAATCCAAAGCCCTGTTCGTATTACAGGTTCAGTTGCAGGTGATAAAAATCCACGCTTCTCACCCGATGGAAAATATGTTGTGTATGTTTCCACAGGGTCCGACACTGAGGGAGATCTCTACATAGTCAAAACGCCGGGTTTGGGCGATGTGGCTGAGTATAAACCTTTGCCGAAACGTATAACCGATATTTCCACGGCTGATGGAGAACCGGTTTTCACCGCAGATGGAAAATCTATCATATTCACATCCAGAGACAAAAACAGCACGGCTGAAAATTTGTGGGAGTTAAACCTTGCCACCCAGGCTCGTAAACAGCTAACCGAAAACGGCGGTAGCAGTGCGGCCATATCGGCGGACGGAACAAAACTTGTGTATGTGGTAACGAGGCGATCCGGGAACGGCGCTCTTTTCACCATGGATATTGAGACCGGGCGTAAAAAGATGCTTACGACCGGGAAATGGGCCGATTCCTCTCCTGCGTTCATGGGGAATAGCAAAATAGTTTTTACGCGTTATCAGGACGATACCAACAAAGACGGGGAGGTGACAGTTGACGACAACCCCTCCCTTTATGCTATCGATCTTGCCCGCCGCGACATGCCACCGGTTCCACTTACGTCGCAAGATAGTTACGACCTCTTTCCAGTATTTAACAAAGGCTTTATTTACTACTCATCAAAGCGAGGCGCTTCCGTTGATGTGTTACGGATTCCTGAAGGCGGAGTGGTGCGGGCTTTAGGGTCGCTTGAAAAAGATATGGCACGAGCCAAAGCGTTTGAGCGGTTTTATGTTGGCAAACCTGCAATGCCGATTTTGGCGTGGCGAGTGGCATGGGCGGTGAATGCCGATAGCAATAACAAAAGTGCGCTTGCAGAATGTCTTTTTAGCGAGGCCAGGCTTATAGAAAAATCAGGCGGCCACAAAATGGCTCTGCCGGGTTTTGAAAAACTTGTAAAACTTTATCCTGATGAACGTTTGTGGCACGGCTTGGCGTTAATTGAAATTGCGTTGATCGATGGCAAATTAAACGAGGTGCAACCTTTAAAAACCACGCGGGAACTTGAAAAAATAGCGGTGGAGTATGGAGACGTCCGGCAGGTGGTGGCGAGGGCCAGGATTGAGGCTGGCACGTTAAATGCCCGCGCCGGAAAACTTTCTTTAGCACTAAAACTTTTCCGTGGTGTCGTGGCTGAATTTGCCGATTTAAAACCGCTTGCCGCAGAGGCCGGATATAAAAGAAACGGGGTATATCTTTTTTCAGGAGATAACGAAAAGCTCACTGATGTTTATCTCGACGTCATTAAAAATTTCCAGGATGAAAAGGAATGGGTTGAAAAATCGATAAACGGCGTGTTGAGCCTGGCCGAAGTGAAAGGGGATACTAAAAGCTCGATAGCGGCCCTGAATGCGCTCATTGAAAAATATAAAAATATTCCTGCACTTGCTGGCGCCGCCATGAACAGGATTGCGGAAATCTATTATGAGAATAACGAGCTTATGCGTGCCCGCGAAGTGTATGGGCTCACCGTGTCACGTTTCCCAAATGAAACAGATGTAAAACATCGTGCGATGTTTCGTATTGCAGAAATATTGGCAGAAGAAGAGCGTTACGAACAATCACTTTTGATGTACAAAAATATAGCAAGCGAAACAGCAAGCGAAAAAGAGCTTTATAAAAAAAGCCGCGAAGGATTTATCAACAAGGCGCTAGACAAAGGAACACGCGAATTATCACAAGGTGACGTTAGGTTAGCGTTAAAAACATTTTTATCCGTTATAGATTTTGACCCTAACGTAACGGAGGCGCATCGCGGGGTTATACGTTGCAGAGTTGCGCTTAAAGAAACTGAAAAGGCGGTGGCCCACTATAAAAAGTTGGTTGCTAATTCTACGGATAATGATACCTACCTTTACTCACTGGGGCTTGCGTTAACTTATCGTGAGCCATCGGGTTTGGCTTCCGCGTTAGAACGTATAAAATCTGCCATAGCTATAGACAGAAGCAACCCCTGGTATCACCAAACGCTTGGGTGGATATATGAACAGAAAGAAATAAAGGGTGAAAAAGGGCCAAACGCCGAGCTTGCCCTGCAGGAATATGGCTATGCGCTGGGGTTAACAGACCCGCAAAAATTCCCACAACGGGTGGCAGACCTTAACCTAAATCTTGGTAACATAAATTATCTTTTGCAAAACAATGCAGATGCACTGAATTATTATCGTGCAAGGGCTTTTTATAGTGGCGCTAAATTAAAAACTCCCGCAGTGGAAGCGTTGTATCAAAAAAGGTGGGGGGAGGTTGAATACAGGCTTGGTTCAGATGGTGACGCGTTGTTGCATTTTAAAGAAGCGCTCAAGTTTGCGCCCTCAAAGGATATTGCGTTTCGCATAGAACTTCTGGAGCGGATGGGGCTTGCGAACCAGTCTGCCGGAAACTGGAGTAAGGCTGTAAAAAACTTTTCAGAAAGTTTAAAGTTGCGTCGCTCCATAGGCGCTGTTGAGAATGAAACAGTGATATTGCGCAACATTGCCAACAACCTTTATTTTTTAAGCCGCGATAACGGTAAAGCGCGTGACCCTGAAAAACTGAGGGAAGCGTTAAAATTTTATCATGAAGGCGAGGCCGCCTTAAAGGATTATCGTGAAAAGAAAAAAAGTAAAAGTTCGGCGCTTTTATCTATAGAAATAAAAACTGGTGAGGGCGGAGTTAAGGGCGCGTCTGAAGGGTTTGGAGAAGCGGGCGAGCGACGGCTTATCTTTCATCATATCGGAAAAATATATGGCGACTTGGGCGACTATGGCAAGGCTGTAGAATATTTTGAGAAAAAGCTTAAGTTATCCCCCTCTGGTTTGTCGCTGTTAGGGAATACGGCTGTTATAGCGGAAAAAGCCGTTATCTTAAACCAACTTGGGTTTTATCTAACAAAACTTGGGCAGGTTGGTAAAGCTCTTGAGCGTTTTGTTGAATCTTTAAAATTGTGCATGCAACTTGAGAACGCTACTGGTTTGATTGTTAACACAGATAATATCGCGCGGCTTTTATTGGGCGCGTTTGACGATAGTTTAAGCGTGAGCAAAAGCAAAATAGAAAAGTTAGGCGTGCAGGCGCTCAAACTTGCGGCAAAAGATTCTGCCGTGGATAGTAAAGCGTTAAGCGATGCGCGGCTTCATTTGGGGCAACTTTTTTACAGGCTTTTTGTTAACGGATTAAAAACTCTCGATGAAGGTGACGTTAAAGACCGTGTGAGCAACTTTGCGAAAGTCGCAGGTTATGGCGTATCGGCAAAGGCGCTTTACATGGCGGCTGATAATCTGGCCTCGATAACTAACCTGGCTTTACTTGAATACGCCGAAGGCGACACAAAACAGGCTTTGGCGCTACTGAACCGTGCGAAAAAAATAGCGGATACGAACCGTGACTACAATGTTTTATGGAAAACTAGATTTTTGAAATTTACGATGAACCCCTCTCGTTTTAAGAGCGAGTTGGGGAAGATCGCAAAAGTGTTGGAGCAGGTTCCGGTTGAACAGGTTTTGGGTGACGATTCGCAAATGGAGCTTGCGATGATACGGACGCTTTATAACGAGCTTGCAAAACAGGCGCAAGACGATGTTGAGGCGCTCTCCTGGCTTGAACGCGGCAGACAAATTGTTTTAAAACGCACCTTGTTCGGAATGCCATCAGTTTGGGAAGATGTGGATACCGGGGAGTTTGATGTTGATTCGGTTGCCGTCTCATTGGGCGAAGACGAAACAGCAGTTGCATTGTGGAACACAGGTGATGAATTTAAGGCGTTCGTTATTTTGCCAGATGGATTTGTTGTTCAAAAAGTTAATGGGTATGAAGGCTTTATAAACTTCATAAACGAAAAAATTCCCCAAAACGCAAAAATATTTTTTGTGACAAACAAGCCGTTTTCTGACCCTTTAACGTTAAAATTATCTGAAAAATATTCGGTCACCTCTGTTCCATCCTTTGCTCTTATACCGGCCTTTAAGGAAAAACGAAGCGTTAATGATTTTAGGTTATTGGCATTCTCAGAAGAAATGAAAATGCAGGATGATGCCTCAGAATTGTTTGCAAACGTAAAGTTTGCGCTAGGCGACATAGCGAAGGAGGCGATAGAAAACGAAGCGATAAAGTTTGCAGGGGTTTTGATGTTTGCTACCGCACCAGATATTTCTAAAAACCTGGCAGGTGTACGCTTCTCTATCAATTCCCCAGGCACCCCGCCTATGTGGCTTGATATGAAAAGTATCATAGCCGCTGGTGCTGAAGGTTCCTTAATAGTCACGCCACCTTTTAGAGCAAGGAATGGACGTGATTGGGAGAGCGGCTTGCAAGTGATGGCGTTAATGGCGGGTTTCCCTTCGTGGGTTATTACTCCTGCTGATAAAAAAGAGCGTGAACCGTTTTTAAATGATCTCGTGTTAGCTCTTCATGGAGCAGGCAGTGCCAAATGGCCCGTGCCTATAATGAACTCTGCGAAAAGTGGAGCGCGTCTTGCGGGGGCCTTCGGGTTTTCGCTTGAAGAAAAAGCTGACAGGGCAAAGGAAATTTATACAGATAAAGTTAAAGCTGGCGTGGCGGCATTTAAAGCGGGTGATTTCACCTCGTCGGCAGGCTACCTTGAAGACGCGCTTATATACACACGCTCGGCTCATGTTAAAAAATATGAAGCGCTTCTGCTCGACAGGTTGGCGGAAGTGGAGTTCCGTCTTGGCAGGTTTGCTTCTGCGTTAAAACGGCAAAAGGCGCTGAACAAAATATATCGCAAAAGTGATGACAAAATAAAACTTGCAAACTCGCTTCTGCTAACAGGTGTCATGCACTCTCGCACCGGTAAACATGAATCAGCGCTTAAAAATATGCACATGGCGCTTGAAATTTTCCGCAAGGAAAAAGCGCTTGATAAAGTCGCCGACGCATTATCAAAACTTGGCATTGCCGAAGAAAGTTTTACCCGATATGGCAGGGCGCTTTCGGCCTATTCTGCGGCGCTTGACGCAAGGATGAAAACTGGCGCCAAGCTAAGAGGCGCAAGGGAGCTTATGCGGATGGGTCGAATTTATCACCTTCGTATGAATAAATATGGCGAGGCTCGAAAAGTTTATAAGGAAGCACTTGAAATTTTCAAAGCGGAAAATAGCGAGGCCATGACCAATCGTGCGCTTATAGATTTGGGGGCGGTTGAAGAGGACGCGGGCAATCTTTCAGAGGCGGAGCAAATATTCCGCAAAGTTTTATCAAAAGCACGGGCTGATGAAAACAGAAGCACAGAAGCTTTGGTTATGTTTCATTTGGCCAACATAAGCTGGTTCCGTGGTGACTATGAAGACGCTATCCAGAACGCCCGCAATTCTGCACGTTTGGCCGATGTAGCCGAAAATACAAAATTAAAAATTATGGCCATGAACACCGCTGGGCTTGTTTACATTACGCTAAATGACTATGCAAAGGCGCTTTATAACCTTGAAAAGTCGTTTGCTCTTGCGAGGAGTGCCTCTGCCAGGCTCGATGAAGCGTCTGCCCTGAATAATATCGGCCTGGCTTACCGCCGTATGGGCGAACCTGAAAAATCGGTTGGGTACTTTAAACAGGCGCTAGGTATAGACAAAGAAATTAAAAGTGATTGGGGCAGAGCCTATGACCTGCGCAACCTTAGCATAAGCTATTTGATTCTCGGCGATCTTGACGCCGCTAAAAAAACGGCTGTTAACGCGGTCGATATTTCCTTGAAGATAGGCGACAGGGTAAACGGGGCGAAATCAAAACTACAACTTGCCGAAGTTTATCTGGTTCGTGGCAAAACAGAAAAAGCTGAAAGGTTATATCGGGAAACTATAGACATGGCCGATAAAAACTTTTTGCGGGAAGTTGCCTGGCGTGCGCGTCGTGGCCTTGGCAGACTATCGGTTACGGCAGGTAAAAAGGAACTGGCCGTGAGTCTCTATAAAGACGCCGTCGATATCGTAGAAAAAATGCGAGGAAGCATAAAAGCTGATGAGCTTAAAAAAGGTTTCCTTGATGACAAGCAGGAGCTTTACGAAGAGTTGATTTTGCTTTTACTGGATAAAGGTGAAACCCGCATGGCTCTTGAATATACCGAGCGAGCGCGTGCCAGAAGTTTCATCGATATCCTTGGCAAGTCTTCTGTGAAACTCAAAAGTAAGCTTGCGCAAAATGCGTACGATAAAATTCAAAAGCTCAAAGAACGTCTTGATGAACTTAGTGCCGGGCCCGATGCACCGGAACGGATTAGCGTCGCCAAAAAACTTCAAGAGGCTATGGACAAGCTTCGCAGGGAGAACCCTGAGGTAGTCTCTTTTGTCGCCGTAGAACCTGTTTCGGCAGATGAAATTACAAACGTTATTGATAACGACGTTCTGCTTTTGGAATATCTGGTTACGGAGAAAGAACTTGTTATTTTTACCATTTCTACCGGTTCTATCGAAGTTAAAAGATTGCCTGTAACGCGCAAGGAAGTTAAAAAACTTGTTTTCGATTTAAGGAAACGCATTCAGGATAGCGCCCCGTTGGGTGATGCTTCCCGCCGTTTGGCTCAAATACTTATAGAACCTGTGAGGGGTAAACTTGACGCTTTTGAAGTCGTAGGGATAGCTCCTCATGGCTCTCTGCATTACTTGAGTTTTTCCGCGCTCGATATGGGAGATGGTTATCTTATAGACAGCAAGCCTCTGTTTTATACGCCTTCTCTAACCATGTTTGCCAAAATGGTGGCAAGAAAATCCAAGGTGATGAAACCTGAAGAGCATAGCGCCCTTGCCGTTGGGAACCCTGATTTAGGAATTAATAACACCGATCTACCCCTGTCGGAGATTGAGGCTGTGTCGTTGCGCCGTGTTTTTCATGACGTAAAAATATTTATCCGCGCTACCGCCACCGAGGGGGCAGTTACTAAAAACGCACCTTACTACGATGTTGTGCATATCGCGTCGCATGGTCAGTTTGACCCTTTGAACCCGCTAAAATCGGCGTTAAGGCTTGCCCCTGACATGGGGCATGATGGCTTTTTGTCTGCCGGGGAGGTTTTTTCCATGGATCTTTCGGCAAACCTTGTGGTTCTTTCGGCATGCCAGACAGGTGTTGGAAAAGTTTCTCGTGGGGATGAGGTTGTTGGGCTCAACAGGGCGTTTTTGTACTCAGGCGCAAGGTCGATATTATCCACCTTGTGGCGTGTAGATGACATGGCGTCGGCCATACTTGTAAAACATTTTTACCGTAATCTTGCAGATAATGGTAAAGCGCAAGCTTTGCGTATGGCGCAGTTGGCGGTAAAGCGAAATTATCCGCACCCGTCGTTTTGGGCGGGCTTTACTTTGGTCGGCGATTACCGATAAGTAGTTATAAAAACAGGATAAACAGGTTGACGGAATCAGCCATTCAGGCAGGCTGGGTATCTTGCCTTTGGTTAGCAATAACTGGCTGGTTTTATGTAATCTTGTGGTAAAATCATGCTTGGGCTCAATCGGTGTGGCTTGAGTTACCCAAAACTGGTAAAAGTGCATTTTAATAAATACTATTAACCTCTGATATCGTCTCTGAATTAATCATGGCGGAAATAGCTGAAAAAAGAACAAGCTTTAAAAAGAGCATACAAGACAACTCTCGTGGAGACGTTCTTGGCAAAATGCTCGCCAAAGATGGCCAGATTACCAGGTCACAGCTAAAAGAAGCCGAGGAAATACAAAAAAAGACGAATGTAAGAACCGGTAAAATACTTCAAAAACTGGGTTATATAGATGAAGACAGCATAATCAAGTTTCTCTCTCGCCAGTTGTCAATTCCCATTGCCGATTTTGTTGAGGAAAAGCCTGACCCTGGAGCTATAAAATTTGTTCCGTGGGAACTGGCCAAGGAGCATATGGTTCTGCCAGTCAGATCAGATGGCAAAACGTTGCGTCTTGCGATGCTCGACCCTACGAGTATGAAGGCGATTGAGCTTATCGGCTCGCATGTCAAGCAGACCATAAAACCGCTGGTTATTGCCGAAGAAGCACTGCTTACCGCTTTTAAAACGTATTACAAAATATCCGATGAAGAGCATGAGGAACTTGTAAAAGCTGGTGAACTTGATGATAAAAAAGATGAAGCTGTCGAAGAAATTGACATGGACAAGTTCGACGACATTGGCGGGATCATCTCCGATGCGTCGGAAGAAGTAGAGATAGAGCAGGAAATAGAAGACGAGGGCCAGCTATATAACTCAGGCGATGCCGCCATAATAAAACTTGTTAACGGCATTTTGCTAAAGGCGATACAGCAGGGGGCCTCGGATATACATATCGAGCCTTACGAGAAGAGCTTTCAGGTTCGTTACAGGATGGATGGGTCGCTGTTCCGCGCCATGAACCTGCCGGTTACCATAAAGGCGGCACTGATATCACGTTTTAAAATCATGTCCAACCTGAACATTGCAGAGAAACGCAGGCCGCAGGATGGGCGTATCAAGCTTAAGCTTGGCAAGGGCAAAGCTGTTGATTTTCGTGTTAGTGTTTTGCCCACTCTTTTTGGAGAGTCTATCGTCGCTCGTATTCTGGATCAGAGCAACCTGCAGATAGACATGAAAAAGCTTGGGTTTACCTCCGCCATGCTTACGCGGTTCATGGCACTTATCGAGCGCCCCCAGGGGCTTATTCTAGTTACCGGCCCAACAGGTTCCGGTAAAACGAACACGCTTTATTCCGGCATAAATATTCTAAACAAACCGGATGTGAAAATACTTACGGCTGAAGATCCTGTCGAGTTCAACTTTGCCGGTATAAACCAGGTTAACGTGCGTCCTGAAGTCGGGCTAACGTTTGCCTCGGCCCTTAAGGCTTTTCTCAGGCAGGATCCGGAAATCATATTGGTTGGCGAAATTCGAGACATGGAAACCGCCGAGATAGCGCTTAAAGCTTCAATGACCGGGCATATGGTGTTTTCTACGCTTCATACGAATGACTGCGCGTCAACCATAGGCCGCCTTTTGGATATTGGCATAAAAGGTTATATGGTCTCATCTGCGTTAACTCTTGTTCTGGCCCAGCGTCTTTTGCGCCGTATTTGCGCCAATTGCAAGATTGAAGATAAAGACATAACCCCTCAAGTTCTGCTTGACGCAGGTGTTGCAAAAGAGCAGGTGCCAAAGTTTACGGCATTCAAGGGTAAAGGATGCCCAACCTGTTCAGGCACGGGCTATAAAGGCCGCCTTGGTGTTTTTGAAATGATGGAAGCGACACAGCCCATAAAGGAGGCTATCACCGCGCAGGTGCAGGAGTCTGCCCTTTTGAAAATAGCAATAAAAGGCGGGATGCTGACCTTGAGAATGGATGCTCTTGGAAAGGTGAGAGAGGGCACGACGACCATGGAAGAGGTCCTGAAAAGAACCGTCCTGGTAAAAGAGGCTTTGCCCGCATACCTTCAGAACCCTGACGAGCTAACCTTTGAGGATGGCGACCTTATAATCAAGGAAGGTAATACCGATAAAAATTTCTATCAACTTCTGCAAGGCGGGCTACTTATTACGAAAAGCGGCAGGATTGTGGGCGAAATATCCCAGCCGGGTGAATATTTCGGCGAAATGTCTGCCCTTATGAATCAGCCAAGAACGGCAACTATCAAATCGAAGGGTAAAAGCATCGTAAAAGTTTTCCCCGGCGATAAGCTCAAACAGACGCTTGAGAGCTATCCTGAGATAGCGCTTAATATAATACATTCGCTTATTACCCGCTTAAATGACGCTAACAAAATGCTTGCCCGTGTTGGTGAGCGGGCGCCCAAGTGAGGTGATGTTCAATTTACGAAAGTGGTTTGCCACTCTGCTGTTGCCTGCCTGTTTACTTTTTTCGCCCGTCTCGTCTGCGCAAAGTGAAGAAACTGTTCATAACATATCCCTTGCAAAGGCCGCCTCTGAAGCAGTAAGGAGCAACTTTGATATCGCTATAGAGCGGGTACGCTTAAAAACGGAGTCTGAAAAAAGAATAATTGCCGAATCAGAATTTGACTCTGTGTTAGGTTCCGAAGTTTCAGCCGGAAAAACCAGAATAGCGAACACGTCTGCTTTTGCCAGCCCGGAAGTGGGAGAGAGCGACACTGTTTCAGGGAAAGTGTCGGTTTCGCGTAAAAGCAGTATCGGCACCGAATATTCCGTGTCGGTTAATACTGCCCGTGATTTTACCAACTCTGAATTTCAGGGGCTAAACCCGTCCTATAGCGGAAGTTTGAACCTTGAGATAACTCAGCCTCTTTTAAAAGGGGCGGGTGCTGATGTTAATAAATGGCGTATACACACAAGCCTTAACAACGAGGATATGGCCAGGCGGCAGTTAAAAATAAAGTTAAGCGAAGTGCTTACGTCGGTACATGAAACATATTGGGAACTTCTGTTTCTGTTTGAAAACTTAAAAGCCGTGCAGGAGGCTTTAGACAGAGCGATAGACCATGAAACCCGTATTCGTGTGCAGGTTGACGTAGGCTCCATGGCACCCATAGAGATAGTGCAGGCCCAGGCTTTTGTTGCGGCTAACGAAGAAGATGTTATTGAGGCGGAAAATCTGCTTGCCCACATGTCTGACCAGCTTTTAAAGCTTACAACTCCTCATGTTTATGATACGGGAATGTGGAATGTCCGCCTGAATCCCATAGACAATCCTGATGTGGCTTTTCCTGCCATAAACCTTGACGATAGCGTGGCGATGGCGTTAGAAAAACGACCTGAAATAGCATTGCTTAAAAAAGAGATTGAGAACAAGAACATTGAACTTGTTTACCTTAAAAACCAGAAATGGCCAAGCCTTGATCTCGTGGCCACGGTAACTCATAACGGTGTGCGGGGAAGAGCCAGAGGGATAAAGAGCTTTAGTACCGGTGTGGAGGCCAAATCGAGCTTTGGTGGCGATTATGGCGATGCCTTCTCCGATGTTGGCTCTGGTAAATATTATAACTACCTTGTGGGGCTTAGGTTCTCCTATCCTCTGGGTGCAAGGGCGGGGAGGGCGTCTGAAGCTGTGGCTGTTTATGAGTCTGAGGAGATAGTGTTAAGGCTTAAAGCTCTGGAGCGAGACATAGTTTTGGAAGTGCGTGACGCCGTGCGTGAGATAGAAAGCGGCAAAAAACGGGTTAAGGCCGCTAGGTATGCGCGAACTTTAGCAGAAAAAAAGCTGTCTGCGGAGATGAAAAAGTTTGAGGTTGGCGCTTCTACCTCCTTTAACGTGCTTGAGTTTCAGAAAGACCTGACCGCCCAGAGAACCGACGAACTACGCGTTCTGGCTGAAACACGCAAAGCGATGGCTCACTATCAGAAGGCGGTTGGCATGGCGCTTGAGTATAACGGGATGGAGTTTGCCGAATAAACCATGACGTCGGCTCTCATTGTTGACATCGATAGACGCTCATCTGAAACCCTGCGCTCCATGCTTGAAAGCGCAAGTATAAGCGTGCGTGCCGTATATGACCCGGCAGAACTTACCGATATTAATACGGACTCAGGTTTTGCGCTTGTTTTGGTAAGCCCCTCGTTTGTTGGCACCTCCGGCATGGATGTGTTGGATTATCTGCGCTCCGTGGTTCCTGATGCCCGTCTTGCCGTTATTCTGGATAGTAAGGATGATGGCGAGGAAGAGAACTACCGCAGGAGGGGAGCGGAGTTTGCGCTTATTAAACCGTTTTCACAGAAGAGCGTTGACGACCTGCTTAAAATGGCACTCGCACCCAAGGTGGGTGATGAAGATGCAGGTTTCATGGGCATGATAGGCAAATCGCCGGTTATGACATCGCTTTTTGATACAATACGCTCGCTTGCCGAGACGGACGCTTCCGTTCTGATACATGGGCAAACCGGTGTTGGTAAGGAGTTAATCGCCTCTGCTATACATCACTTGAGCCGCAGAAAGCAAAAAAAGTTGGTGACCATAAACTGCGGCGCGTTAAGCGAATCACTTTTGGAGTCTGAACTTTTCGGGCATGAGAGAGGTGCGTTCACAGGAGCTTTCCGTGCCAAGGCCGGCAAGTTTGAATATGGTAACGGCGGAACGGTTTTTTTAGACGAAATCGGCGAGATAAGCCATGATGTGCAGATAAGGCTTCTAAAGGTGATAGAGAGCGGCGAGGTGGAAAGGTTAGGGTCGAACCATGTTATAAAAACCGATACGCGCATGATTTTTGCCACTAATCGGGATTTGGCTGAAGATGTGAAAAACGGCAGGTTCAGAAAGGACCTTTATTACCGTATAAACGTAATTCCGGTTCGTGCGCCGTCGTTAACGGAGAGAAAAGAGGATATCCCCGCTTTGGCGGAACATTTTATGAGAACATACGCGGCACGCTATGAGCGTGAAGTTACAATTATAGCCCCCTCCGCCATGGAGTGGTTGATTAAACAAAAATGGGAAGGTAACGTGCGTGAGCTTGAAAACGTAATAGAGCGCGGGGTAGTGGTCGCCGCGTCTAACACCTTGACGCTTGAAAACCTCGACCCGGCGAGTGAAAGAGCTGATGGTGGCGAGGTAGGCTCTATATCAGGCGTGACGTATAAGGAAATGGTGGGGCAGGTTATGAGCGTATATGAAAAACGGTATTTTATAAGGCTTCTGGAAGATTGCGGCGGGAATGTAAGCAAAGCCGCACGAAAAGCGGAGCTTGACCGAAAAACTTTATATGGCAGGCTTACAGATTATGGAATAGACCCGTCCTTGTTTCGGAAAAAACCGAATGCATAAACCAGCACTGCATATCCACAGCGTAAGCTTTGAGCATGGCAATGAAATTTGGCACGGAGTAAAAGGCGGCTATAAAAAGCTTGAAACAGAATTTAAAAGCCTGTCTCGCAGAGCGCTTTTAATGGCCGGGCCGGAAGACGTTATTATTTTAGACGGGCCCGTTGATGAAAAATATATTTCCCTTTTGCGTGACCTGGGCGTTGGCGGAGCAGAAATTAAAATACCTTCACACAAAAGCGCCTCCTGCCTTGTTGAAGACGTTGCGATGAGCCCTGAACTTGTAGACTTTATAGCGGCGTGGGAAGGGGAGACAGAAGTTTACATGCCAAGTCCGGCTTGCGATAAACTTTCAGAAAAAATAGGCAGACCATTATTCCCTACTCCTTTCGGCGTGGCGACGGCGTTAAACGACAAAGTGTTTTTTATACGTCTGCTAGAGGATATCGACGCTCCCAAAATCGAAACCGTGATAGGCAACTCCAATGCTATGGCGGGAAGGATCAACAGAAACCCTGACGCTAAAACAATCGTGCGTGGCGCAAGAAGCGTGGGCGGGTCTATGGTGTTTCCCGTACGAAACAAAAATGAACGCGTTCGCACTTTAAAAGTGTTAAATAAAATAACGGATGAGCGGCTTTTTATTTTTCAGCCATTCATCGAACCGGCAGAAACCCCTAACTTGCAGTTTTATGTGGGTGAAAAAGATGTCACCCTGTTCGGCGAAACCGTTCAGGTGCTAAACCCTCAGATGGGTCATGTTGGCAACCTGTTCGACAGGAGTGAGAACAAAACGGCCCGTGACCTGATGATAAAGTGGGGTGTGGCTCTCGCCATGGAATCTGCAAGCTTAGGGTATCGTGGAGTTTTAGGTGTCGATTTTATCGTTACGCAAGACGGTAGCGTGTATCCGATAGAGATGAACGCGAGACATAACACATCAACCCACGCATTATGGTTTGTTAACAGGCTTTTAACAAAAGACCCGATGATACAGGCACCATCCGGCATGGCCGCATATTGGGGTTATTCCGTGTCACGTTCTCTTTCTGCTTCAGAGTGGCTAGACGCATTGGGGAACCTTGCATTTGACCCCTCAAAAATGAGAGGTGTTTTGCCTTACGATATAAACGGTACTACCTTGCACGCCGTAATAGTAGGCACCGATAGTGACGACCGGGCCAGCTTGATTGAGAGCGCAAGAGATATTGCGACCCGGATATAAAAAGCGTTTGGGTTAACGTAAAAACCGGCGGATGAGCGTTTCTACTTTGGCTTGTATGCCGGTGTCTGCTATCAAATCGCCGTTGGCTCCGTCTCTGTGCTGGTTTATCATCGACTGGAATTTTATTTTTCCCGTTTTAAGGTAGAGCTTGGCACCCCATAAATTCTCCTCAGCGCTTCCGTTTTCTTTTAAAAGATCGCGCGATTCAGCGTGCCATTCCGCTCCTCCGGCGCAGGCACCCGTTTTTATGTCGCAAACCACCTTTATCATTCCGTCGTGACCGCAAGCGAGCAGTTCTAAAAGCTTATCGTCCGCTCTTTGTATGAGGGGAGTGTTATAAAACTTTTTCGCCATTGCCGTCTTTCTTTAAATATTTACCACCATTCGGAGTGACAACCCCGCCAGATATAACCATTTTTATGCCGTCTTCAACGGTCATGTTCATTTCGGTTAAATCTTCTTTGGGAACCATAAGGAAAAAACCGGACGTTGGGTTGGGGGTTGTGGGGAGAAAAATGTTTATAAGGTTTTCCCCTGTTATCTCTTGCGCTTCGCCTCTCGTTGTGCCGGTTATGAAGGCCAGGCAATATATCCCTGCGCGAGGATATTCCAACATTACGACCTTCGTAAAAGCTTTATCCGTGTTTGTTGCAAAGGTGTCTATTACCTGTTTTGCACCTGTATACACAGAACGTATTACAGGTATCCGGGTTACGATGTCTTCGCCAAATTTCCAAAGCTTTTTGCCAAGATAGTTTGTGGTAACAATGCCTATTAGAAAAACTATCGTGAGCGTGGTTACAACGCCAAGCCCCGGTATTTGGAAATCGTGTGGAATGGGTGCCCCTACCTGTATCAACGCTTGTGTAACGGTTGGCCCCAAACTATCTAATGTTCTGAATGCAAACCTGAACACGAGAATGGTTATAACAAGGGGGAGACACACAAAAAAACCGGCAAGGAAAACCCTTCTCATTTTAAGCAGTATATGTTTCATTTTTTTATTTCGGCTAAAGTTTTATTACAAGCTGTTCTCTTGCCAGCCTTACGGGAATTGTTCTGGTGGATGGATCCCACACGCGATCTTGAAGATCTTTTAACATCTGTTGCAGTTCTGCGTCTGTTCTGTCCGGGTCATGATGGAAAATAACCATCTCTTTAACTCCGGCGTTACGGGCGAGCGCGTATGCGTCATCAAGCGAGGAATGACCCCAGCCGATTTTTGTCTCGTATTCCTGCGGGGTATACTGACCGTCTATAACCAGAAGATCGCTCATTTCAACGAAGTCTATTAACGCTTGCATCTGCTCTTCCACAACAAGCCGCCCTTCCTCTTTGCCCATCTCGTCGGCATCGGCAAAAAGGTTTCTGTAGGGCTCGTGGTCTGTAATGTAAACAAACGATTTACCATCTTTAGTGACTTTGTATGCAAGGCATATTACTGGGTGATTTACATATTTTGTTTCCATTGTTATGCCGTTGCCGATTTTTATTTTTTCTTCCGATATGTCATGGAAAGATAGTTCGGAAGCAAGCTCCGCCACGCGGACAGGAAAATAGGTATATTCCATCTGGAGGCTTAATATTTCTTCCAGGTTTTTAGAATAGTGAACGGGCCCGTGTAGTTTGATTTTATATTTTGGGCTAAATAACGGGGCGAAAAAAGGAAGCCCCTGTATATGATCCCAATGCGTGTGCGAAAAGAAAATGTGTATTTCGCTTACGGTAGGGTCGTTAATAATTTCCATGCCGAGCTTCCGGATGCCCGTTCCGGCGTCCAGAACGATAAGTGGCTCTCCTTCGTTACGCACCTCGACGCATGGCGTGTTACCGCCGAATTGCGACGTGTCTGGCCCGGGGGATGGTAACGACCCTCGAACACCCCAAAATCGAATATCCATGCAGTTTTAATTAATCGTCGATTTTCTGAAGAAACGCCTTGGCGTCTTCAACCGATTCAGGTAGTCCCATAAGGCACTTTTCCGCCTGGCCGGAGTCAAGCTTGAAAGCCGCCCAAGCCTCTTCTGAAATAGTACCAGTATTTGAAGAGTTTTGAATACCGATTTTTAGCTTGTGGCTAAACTGATCGGCCATATGAACAGTAAGCGTAAGCATCTTGTGGTGATCTTCTTCCATCGAAAGAGGTGCGTGATGGTTTCCGATGGCCATAATCAGAGATTCCGGGAATTTCCAGTGACGGGCCACAACTCCGCCCAGTTCGGAATGCGAGATTCCAAAATGTTCATTTTCCAAATCAATTCTGGTGGTGTCCGGTTTATAATCCGGGTCATATATCGTTTCGCATTTTTCCTGGAACTTTTGTATCAGCACGGCGCGTCCCATGTCGTGCAATAGGCCTGCTATAAAAAACTCCTCCACCTCAAGAGGGCTTGCGCCCATCGTCGTTCCCATCATTCTTGCCGCGATGGCGCACCCCAGGTTGTGTTGCCAGAACTCTTCGTTTGTGAACCACTTAAAGTCATCTTTAATACCGATGGAACTTACCACGGCTATTGAGAGTGCCATGTTTTTTACCGTGTTGAACCCAAGCATAATGACGGCGCGGTTCAAGGATGATATAGCTCTGTTGGGCCCGTAGAAGGCAGAGTTTACCAGCCGCAAAAGTTTTGCCGTAAGCAGTGGATCCATTGATATGGTGTTTACAAGGTCTGTGGGGGTGGTTTTAGGGTTGTTCGCCAAAGAAATAATTTTCATTACCACCGGTGAGAATCCCGGTAGCTTTTCGACGAACTCTACTAAATCCTTACGGTCTAATGTTGCCAATGTGCTTGTTTTTTATGGTTGGTTTTTTCCTGTTATTTTAGCATAATACGCAAGACTATGTATTTAGTTGGCAATTCTTTAAAGTTCCGCAAAATTTCTGGAAGCATGGATAGATGGTAAGGCATATCGTATTTTTCAAATTGAAACAGGGTGTTTTAGAGAAGGAAAAAGACCAATTTGTAAAAGAGCTTCTGGAACTGCAAAACAAAATAGACGTGGTGCGGGCCATTGAGGTTGCCTCTGATATCGGTAAAAAAGAGAATTCTTGCGATATCGTGCTAAATTCACTTTTCGATTCTATGGCCGCAGTAGAGGAATATGCCGTTCATCCGGCGCATATAGAAGTGCTTAAAACCGTAAAAGCGTTGTGCGAGACAACGTCCAAAATCGATTACAAAACCAAGCTCGTATACATATAGTCTTCTATTTACGCTCTTTTACCACTTTTGCCGGAGCGCCGATAGCGACGACGTTGGGCTGAATATCCTTGTTCACAAGCGCCCCCGCGCCCAAAACCACATTGTCGCCGATATCAACGCCGTCTAAAACTGTAACTCTTGCGCCGATCCAGCAGTTTTTGCCAATTTTTACTCCTTTACTTGTCCAGCCATGATCCAGCACCGCCTCGTCAACGTCATCAAAGTTGTGAGACGTGGCAAATATCGACGCATATGGCCCTAAAAGCGTTTTTTCACCTATGACGATATCGGAGTTTGACGATATGTTGCACCATGTCGATATGTTTACGAAATCCTCAAACTCGATATTGCCATCTTTGCAACTTAAAATAGAGCCGCGCCCGATATAACAGTTATTGCCAAGGCGTATTCCGTGGTTGCCGTCTCCTTTTGCGTCGAGAAACGCACCATCGTCAACTATTGCCCTGTCCCCGATTTTTATTTTCATCGGGTGCCGGAACCATACGTCTGTTCCGAAAACCACACCGTGGCCGACTTTTCCCAAAATCATAGGGTAAAAGGTTTTACGCAGAAGTATTCCTAACGCTCCGGGAACACGAGAGCAAAAGAGTGTGATAAGCTCAAATTTTGTAAGAAACCAGAGTGAGCGGGAGCCTATTACAAGGTCCTGATACTGCTGAAGGCGAGATTTACCTTTAGAACCATACTCGTGCTGTATCTGTATATTAAGTTTTTTTTCGTCTCTGTTCATCTTCTTCCCGGATATTTCATGTTGCGTTCATGATGGGGAAACAGTCTAGCGCATATTACGGAAAAGATCACATATATGAAGACCCAAACTCTGGAATTCCCCGCATTATGTGTTACAATGCGCTCTTTTTTTGCTAGGTAGGATTAAAGGTAAGTGAAATCGGTTAAACAGCGGCTGGGCTTCTGGCTCGGCATCTCTGTTACCCTCTTTTTTGTTGGCTGGGCCCTGCTCAAATATGATTTTGAGTCAGTTGGCACGGCATTGATGAAGGCCAACTATTGGTGGGTGATCCCGGCGGCTGTTTCTGAATTTATCCTAATGTATATACGCTCCGTAAGATGGCGTTATTTTCTGGCTCCTATCAAGCCTGTTTCAATACGCAACTCGTTCATGGCGACGTCTATCGGATTCTTGGCGAACATGGTTCTGCCCGCCAGAATCGGTGAGTTCGTACGGGCGTTTGCCATTGCCAAGAAGGAAAAGATAAGCCGCGGTGCCTCCCTTGGCACGGTGGTGATAGAACGTGCTATCGACGGGTTCTCGTTTGCCATAGTTATACTTGTCGTGTTTATGACGGTTGATGCAACCATCGAACGGGCAACATACTGGGAAACGCTGAAAACCACGGCGTATATGGTGAGCGCTTTTTATATTTTGGTGTTCGCGGCCCTCTTCTTGTTCCATAAACGTGTGAAGATCGTGGAATGGACGATAGACTTTACGCTTGGTATCTTGCCTACAAAAATATCTACGATAGCCAGAAGGTTGCTTGAGTCTTTCAGGAGCGGGTTCGGTTTTCTTGAGAGCGGGCATCATATAACTGCAATCGCTCTATGGACTCTCCTTTTCTGGGCCATAGCGGGGTGGCGGAATATAGCTTTTTTCTATGCTTTCGGGCTTTACGACCTGCCTTACGTCGCCATGTTCGTGATTCTTTTGGCACAGGTTATAGGCACCATGATTCCTGCCGCACCGGGCTTTGTTGGGCCTTATCACGCCGCGACTATAGCGGGCCTTGCGCTTTACAATATCGATAGCGAACTTGGGCTTTCTATCGCCATTGTTATGCATGTCACCATGTTTATTACCAACTCCCTGCCGGGCGTTGTATTCCTGTGGTTGGAAAAGCTCTCTTTTACAGAAATAAAACATCAGGCCGAAGAAGAGCAGACCTAGGTTTTACCTCAAACGCGCCCGTTCCAGATGCCCGTTAACATGCGCCCGAATACATGTTATATTTCTACAGCAGGGGATGTTTGCAATATAAACGTTTAGTCGTTTTTCGCCTTTGGGGGCTATATTCATAGATGCGAAATTTTCATTCTTACATCATATTTCTTCTTGTCTTTTCGGCTTTTTCTGCCCATGCGGATGAGCGGGGATCGGCTCTTTTGGCCTCTGCCGGAATTGGCGACGAGGCCCTGTTCCAAAGCATTTTGGAGGCTGGCGCCGATATTAACGCCAAAGACCCGAAACAGAACACGTCTTTAATAATTGCCGCTCGCGAAGGCTTTGCTGGCATTGTTAAACTTGCAATTTTAAAAGGGGCGCATGTTAACGAGGTCAATAAATACGGCAACTCAGCCCTCCTGCTTGCCGCATGGGGCGGTTATAACGAAATCGTGGAGATGCTTATTAACGCTAGGGCCAACCCGGATATTGTAAATAAAAACACCGACACCGCACTTATTATGGCGGTTATGGAAAAACATGATGATGTTGTTTTAACACTTTTAAGACGCGGGGCTGACCCGTTCTATAAAGATCGTGACAACTGGACGGCGTTGATGCTGGCATCGGAAAAAGGTTATCTTGGCATAGTGAAGAGCCTTATGGCATATGGCTCCGATCTTTACGCAAAAAACTACAGGGGCAACAACGCCCTTTTAATGGCCGCAAGTTTTGGCCGCATGGAGATAGTAAAACTCCTTTTGGACGCGGGGGCCGGTGTAAACTCCAAAAATTATAATAAAGACACGCCCATTATGTTAGCCGCGTGGAAAGGGCATCTCGAAACCGTTAAGCTGCTCATTGCAAGTGGTGCCGATGTGAACGTTCGGGAGGCGAGGGACTGGACTCCGCTAACACTGGCACAACATAAAGGGCATGAAGAAATTGCGAAGTTGCTTTTAAAAGCTGGTGCCAAAGAAGGCGGCCCTCTGCCATGGCAACTGCGAGGATCAGGGTTAAAAGATAAACCGCTACAGTCCCGTTTTTAGCTTAACCACCCCGGTTTTGCATCCATGTTGAGATAATCTCTCCATTCGCCCGATTCGGGGTTGTCAAGATACATCGTCACGCCTGCCGTTCCTATCATTGTTGCGTTATCTGAGCATAGCTCGGGCTTTGGTATTATCACCGGTATGCCAAGCCTCTCTCCAAGCAAGGTCATCCGCTCCCTTAGCGCGTTGTTACAGGCCACTCCGCCTACTACCGCTATAGAAGCGGGTTTACTGCTTTTAATGGCAACTTGGGTTTTAAGTTCAAGCGCGTCTATTATAGATTTCTGGAACGATGCACATATATCTCTTATTGGCAGGCTATTGCCATTTTCCTCTTTTAGTTTTTGGATTAAATGTTTTACGGCTGTTTTGGGCCCGGAAAAACTAAACTCCGGCGTTCCAGACTTTGCCATGGCCACGGGAATTCTATATTTAGCTTCCCCCTTGGCAGACATTTTTTCAACCGGAGGGCCACCCGGATAACCTAAATCCAAAAACTTTGCGACTTTATCAAAAACTTCTCCCGCCGCATCGTCCCGCGTGCCGCCCAACCTTTTCATCTTGCCGGTTTTTTGAACAAGGAAAAGCTCCGTATGTCCACCTGATACTAAAAGGGCTAAAAGAGGAAATGGCAAATCAGGTTGCGTGATAAAAGCGGCAGACACATGGCCTTCCAGGTGGTTAACCCCAACAAGTGGCAGATCAAGGCCAAACGCAAGCCCCTTGGCGTAGGATAGGCCAACCAAAAGAGCGCCAACAAGCCCGGGGCCGCGTGTTACGGAAACAAGGTTTAAGTCAGCAAACCCGACCCCGGCTTGTTCTAAGGCGTCGTGAACAAGGGGCCGGATTAGTTCTGCGTGACGTCTGCAGGCAAGCTCCGGCACGATTCCGCCATATTTACCATGTATCTCGTGCTGTGACGCCACAATCTCCGCAAGTGGCTCAAAACGTCCCCTTAACACTGTAATGGCCGTTTCGTCGCATGAGGTTTCTATGGCAATAGAAATGATAGATTTATTCATAGCGTTAAATGATAACGTAGTTTGCGTATGTTCGCCTGTCTAATGGGCGGTAATTCGTGTTTAACAGAGCCTGCCACTGATGGTAAAATCAATGGCGTTTGCGCTCGTCCGATATTTTAAGAATGGTTAGTTAATAAAAGCCCGATGGAACCTGATAAAACCGCTCAACTGGCCTCCACCATAGACAGAACGCTGGAGGTAGATTTTATCGCCGGGCATTCTAACTATGTAGAAGTTCCTTTAGGCTACACGTTTCAGTCTCGTTATGTCGTGGAAGCCAAGATATCGGAGGGCGGTATGGGTGTGGTTTATGCCGCGTTCGATACCCAGCTCCGGCGCAAAATAGCTATAAAACTTTTAAAGCGCAATCTGATTCAAGATAAACAGGCGGTGGCGAAGCTTATAAAAGAGGCGCAGGTCTCGATGATGCTTACGCACCCCGGCATAATGCGCCTGATAAATTTTGAACAGCATGGCCCTTATGCCTATTTGCTTATGGAGTTCGTTGAAGGGCGTAACCTGCGCGAAATAGCGGGCTCTGCGCCTGAACGCAAACTTTCATGCAAATATGTGGCAAAGGTTGGTTATAGCCTTTGCGAGGCATTGTCGTATGCACATAAAAAAAACGTTATCCACCGGGATATTAAACCTGCCAACATCGTGGTTGGTGATGCTGAAGACTCTGTTAAGCTCATGGATTTTGGCATCGCAAAGGTGCTGGCACCGGGGGCTGGCGAGCGTCCGCCCGTGGCGGGAACATTGTCTTACATCGCGCCTGAAATTTTTAAAGGAGCGGTGCCAGACCCAAGAGCCGATATTTATGCGCTGGGGCTTACGTTTTATGAACTTCTTGCGGGTTTTAACCCTTGCAACGGAAATTCAGCGCAGGAGGTTATTGACAGGCACCTTAATAAAAAACCGCCATCCTTAATTGGCGTAGATAAAGCACTATCATCCGTAATCTTTCGGTGTGTAGAGAGGATGCCCAACGCAAGGTTTCAAACGGTAGGCGAGCTTCATTTTGCGTTGGGCCGGTACCTTGGCGTTGACGAAGGCGTGAAAATTGCCCTGATGCGAGAAAAACTCGATCGTGAAAAACAGGCGATGGACTATAAGCTTCATCAGTTTGAGCGTGAGAAAAAAGACCTTAAACGCGAGCGTGAAAAAAAACAGAACCATACAGGTCATGACGTTTCGGGTAACCTTAAAGATGAAGACGGGCAAACGTTTGCTCCACTTGTTCTGGTTGCCCTTTTTTCAGGAGTTCTTGCGGCGTTTGTTCGTTACCTGGTTATCGAAGGGCGGTTGGTGGAGTTTGAGACCATCGCCACCTATAACGCAGTTGCAGGGATGCTTGCCGTTGCGATAATGGTTGCACTACCATCTTATTACCTGCAAAAATCCCATTTTCTCATTACCGTGTTTGCCGGGCTTGTTTTAGGTGACATAGGTTACTTGTGTCAGGATTTTTATATGAACTATGCATTCAATCATGATATTTGGGGCGTAGATAATTTTGCGATGCATGTTTCCATCTCTGCTCCTTTGGCCCTGGGTGCCGGTGCCGCAAGGTTTGGCGAGCTTGCACCCGTGCGTATTTTGCGGGCACTGTTTGCAGGCTGTGTCGCAGGTTTTGTCGCGCTTGCTTTTTCGTATGTTGAGTTTGCAGAGACCATTCTTGGGCTGGATGACGCATATGTAAACTATTTTTATTTTCCTCTTATGGCGGTTTTTATCTGGTCTGCCGTAGAGGCGGAGAGGTTGTGGTTCCATAATGATTAACTCTTTATATCTGCACATACGTTGAACGAAAAAATAATGCGTGCCCTTGAGGCGGCAGGGGACAAGGCTTTCTCTCATACGCGTAACCCGTTTTCGCAAATCGGGGCCGTTGTTTTCTTTTTACTTTTAACCTTGCTGGTTACGGGTGCAATCCTTTTTCTTTACTACTCCGTTGAGTTTGCCGAGTCTTATCGCTCGATTACCTACTTGAACGAGGAAACCTATATAGGTTTAGTGGCGCGTGGTGCGCATCGTCATGCGGCGGATCTTGTTTTGGTTTGTGTGTTGTTGCATATGTTTCGTTCGTTTTCACTTAAACGTTATTCAGAAGGGAGAGGGTGGATATGGATTTCCGGTGTTTGCCTTCTTTTATTCATAATTTTGCAAGGGGTGACGGGCTACATACTTCCGTGGGACACGAGGGGGCAAGCTATTTTGTTAACGCTTATGAAGGCGCTGGCGGCCCTCCCGGTTATCGGGCCGGCTTTTGACAATGCCTTTTTGTCAAACTCGGCGATAACTATAAGCCATGTTATTTTGGTTCTCGGTCTGCACCTTGTTCCGGCTGTTGCAGGGTTATTTTTATTGGGTTTTCATTTTCGCGGAATTAACAGGCCAAGGGTGCTTCCCGATAAAATTCTGGCCTACGCAATTGTCGCAGGGCTTTTTACGGCGGCTGTTTTTGTGCCTGCCAAAAGTTTGGGGCCTGCCGATTTTTCCAAAACGCTGGATATCTCAAAAATACCTCTCGATTGGTTTTTTGCCCCTCCTGTGCTCCTGATAAACGGGGTGGGGGCCGTCGGTTTTTTTGTTGTGTTCGTAACTATTTTGCTGATAGCCGGGGTGCCGCTTCTTTTTGCCTTTAAACGGAAAAAAGAACCAGTAACGATAGATGAAAACAAGTGTATAGGGTGCGGGCTTTGCGTGGAAGATTGCCCATATATCGCCATCGGGCTCGACCCTATGCCGCCTGACCATAAAAGCCCTTGGGCGGCGTGGGCCGACCCTGCTAAATGCGTTTCTTGCGGAGTATGCGTTGGTTCTTGTGGTTTTAACGCAATAGATATTCCTGCGCGGCCCGTGAGCGATATAAAACGCGAGATCGAAGGTTTTCTTGCAAACCGTGAGGCTGATAGCAAACCTGTTATTGCGTATGTATGTAAAAATGCCGTAACGGAAAATGATCTAAAAGTAGTTACCCCCGATACCCTGATAGTTCCGCTTGTATGTGCGGGCCAGCTTTATCGTGGTTGGGTTGAAGATAATTTTAAATCTGGAGCTGTTGGCGTTTTTGTCGTCTCGTGCCATGAAAATAGTTGCGCGGGGCGAGAGGGAGCGAAGTTTACCAGGGAGCGGTTATTGCACGAGAGAAAACCGTGGCTCCGTAAAAAATTTAAAAATGTAAACCTGCAGATTTTCTCCACCAGCCGTAATGAGAATGAAGGAGTGGCTTCTCTTGCCGCCAGCTTCAGGGAAAACATGAAAAGCGGGATATTTATTGATGATGAAAAGCCAGCTTCCTCGCCGTTTGTTACGGTTTTGGCTGTTGCCTCGTTTATCGCTATTTTTACCTTTTTGTCAGACAGCTTGTGGGGCTCATGATACTATCTTTATGCTATTATCAGACGTGAACTAAATTGTTTTACTTATAGTGAATAAACCGATGAAATTGTCCGTTTTGGCCCTGTTTTTGTTTCTGGTGGTAGGTGCCCCTGCGCATGTTGTGGCGCAAGAGTCTGCCAGCCCCACTATCGACCAGCTTTCCAACGAGATACAGGGCGGGCTCATGTGCCTTTGCGGGTGCAACTCTGTGATGAAAGCTTGCCCGCACGTCGATTGCGGTTTTGCCGTTCCTGCCAGAAACCAGATACGCTCTATGTTGGAGGGTGGCAAAACAAAAACTGAAATCGTCGATTTTATGGTCGAAAAACATGGAGAACAAATTCTGGCCGCCCCCAAAAAGGAAGGTTTCAACCTTGTGGGCTACATTGCTCCGTTTATCGCCATATTTGTGGTAGGGTTCCTAATTGTGCAGACCGTTAAAAGATGGGCCAGCCGCGCAGGCTCTGCAAAACCATCTTCTGCCAAAGAGGCAAAACCTGTTACGGCAAGCAATGATAACGATGAGCTTGTTGATAAAATGAAAAAAGAGTTAGAAGAATTTGACGACTGATTTTTTTCGGAGCCATAACCTGTGATTACCTTTATTGAGCTTGCATTGCTCGTTGCCGTTATGTTTGTTGTTGCCTATCCATTAATGAAAAGTGCCTTGTCTTCCGAGAGTGGCGAAGAGCTTTTGGAGAGCGACCTCTCTGACCTGCTTTATAAAAAAGACGCCGCATATATCGCGTTAAAGGACCTGGACTTTGACTATAAAACCGGCAAGATAGACGATGAAGATTATCAGGAAATGAAGGGCAGATTCGAATTTAATGCGCTAGCCGCGTTAAAAGAGATAGAGGATTATAAAAAGGGTGAGTGGGTTCCAAATACACCCCAAAATCGTGTTTGCCCCAAATGCGGCGCGAAAGCGTTGGAGTCCCATAAGTTTTGCACGCAGTGCGGCACCCCGATTACAGAAAACGCTTAACGGCGCTTTTACATAGCTCCCTTTTCCCCTACCTTGGCTATTTTCGAAACAGCCAGAGCAACACGGGTTTCAGCCTCCTTCGGGTATGCGTAAATTCTAACTTTTGTTTGTGTGGTTTTTTTTATCCAGTTTCCTGAAAACATTCCATCTAGCAGATACGAATTTATTTTTTTATATCCGTTTTTCTTAAGATGGCTCATAAACATCCGGCCCGTTTCTTCAACGTTAGCTATAACTCTTATGTTATATATGGCTCCGTTTCGAATGCCATTTATCCGGCTGATTTCCTGAGCTTTTGGAGGAAAAAAACTTTTTTTATCGGTATTTTCGGCGGTGTCACTTTTCGGGGTGACTTTCATGTCTACAGAGCCTGATTTGAGAGGGACGGATATCCCATCCGGGGTCACAGTAATCTTTCCGGTTGCGGCAGAGCCTAAAGTGTTTTTAACAATTTTTTTTGCGATATCTTCATGGCTGGTTTCAGCTCTGGAACAGGCCGTTATTGTTAAAATAATGAGGGTGGCAACGAAGGGGCGAGCCCAAACCCAACTATTGGGCATTATTCTAAAATGCCAAGGATAGATGGTTTTACAATCAGTTTTTTACCGGTTACTTTTATTGCGCCATCTTTTGAGAGTGATCGCATGGTTCTGTAAACGGTTTTTTCAGAAACACCAAGCCTTTGCGCTATCTCGTGATACGTTGGCCTGTTTTCTACATGGCACATGTCTTCACCATCTTTTATTCCTTCTCGTGCCACCAACGCTTTCATAAAATCGGTAACCCGTTCGGTTCCGTCCATGGCGCCTAAGCGTTCAATCATTTGATTGGCCGACATCAGGCGATCTACCAACACTTTAGAGAGGTTTATCCCTGCCGCAGGATAGGAAGCCATAAGCTCTATGAACTTGCTGTTTTCTATTTTAAAAAGTTTGGTATCTTCTAAAGCAATAGCCGTTGCAGAACGGGGCGAGTTTGAAAAAAGTGACATTTCACCTATGATATCGCCACTTTTAATTGTACAAACAATAATTTCCCTGTTGGCGTCGTTGTCTATAATCACCTGCAAAGAACCGCTCGCCACCAAATAGAGCCAGCCGCTCTCGTCGTTACGATAAAAAAGATATGAGCCTTTAGGCAAGTTTACAGGGGACATGTATCTTGAGATATCTTGCAGATCTTCTTTCGGAAGACCTGCAAGGATATTGATCTCGTGAAGCGTGTCTATGTCGTTCATGACGCGTTAGAAATGCGCACGAGTTCCCTGTCGTTATTAGTCAGATGAAAAAGTTGCTCAGTTAGATAATGCCTTGGTCAATAATACAGACGCTTTATCTTCCTGAATACCCTTGGCCTCGGCTATTTCGCTAACAACCAGCTTGTGGGCATTGTCAAAAACCTGTTGCTCACCAAACGATAAGCCTTTTTTCTCTTTGAGTAAAAACAGGTCGCGGTATACCGAGGCTACCTCGAATATCGAGCCTGACTTTATTTTCTCAAGATATGTTTTCTGCCTTTTGTTCCAGTTAGATTCGATTTTTTCGGCACTGCTATCTTTAAGGATTCTCATGATTTTCGGCACTTCTCTTTTCTGGATGACTTTTCTCATGCCAACCATTTTTGCCGATTTTACAGGTGCCATTATGGTCATGCCACTGGTTGTAAAGCGGATGATGTAACACGACTCGTCAAGCCCGGCAGATTTCCCGGATTCGATTTTGGTGATTGTACCAATACCGTGAGACGGATATATTACTTTTGAACCAATAGAAAAGGCTACCTGTTGTTTGGATGCTACCACTAGTGAGGACCCCCGTATGAAAAGTACAACAAAAATAGCCACTATACTAGCACAACGGCCCGTTATCGTCAAACTACTGTCGGGCATTTCAATTTAGGATATTAGCCTTATGGAACCTTTAAAAACCGTGTTTGCCCGTGTAGACGCTTCTGTAACAATAGGATCGGGCCATGTGACCCGCCTTCTCGCCTTGGCTGAAGAAATAAAGTCACGCGGAGCTTTGGTAGAGTTTATCTGCCGTGAATATCAGGGAAATTTACTCGACCTTATTGAAAAAGCAGGTTTTACTGTTCATGCTCTCCCTGCGGTAGCTGTGTGGGACAGTCAAGAGGATGCAAACCTTACGCACGCTATTATTAAAAAACGGGGTGGGGGAGACTGGCTTTTGGTTGATCGCTACGGAATAGATGCCAAGTGGGACAGGCTCTTGCGGCCCGTTGTGAAAAATATTTTGGTGGTAGACGACCTTGCAAACGTAAAACGTGATTGCGACGTTTTGCTTAACCAGAACTACCTGCCGGGCATTGAAGTGGAATATCGCGACCTTTTACCACAAGGCGCAAAACTGCTTTTGGGGCCACAATACGCCCTTTTAGGGGCCGAGTTTGCAAAAGTGAGGAATATGCCTGTTACACCGCAGTCAGAGGGCATAAAACGTATTCTGGTATCTTTCGGGGGAGGGGATAACTCAAATGCCCTTCTGCTGGCCCTCAAGGCTCTTAAGTTATTAAGCCTCAATAATATCGACGTCGATATAGTCGCGGGTCAGTCTGAACAACGTGCCGATGAAATAAAAGAACTCGCAGACTCTTTAGGGGCTAACCTTTATGGCTCCGTGGATAACATGGCGACCTTAACTGCACGCGCCGATCTCGTTATAGGGGCTTTGGGCGTGTCTACATGGGAGAGAATGTGTCTTGGCGTTATTTCTATCATTGTTACCGTAGCGAGTGTTCAAGATCGCGTGGCCCACGCACTTGGCAAAGATGAGCTTGCGATATATTTAGGTCGCTTGGAAGACGTTTCGCCTGCCATGCTGGCTGATGCCGTGAACGATATTATAACAAATAATTCAGTATTTTATCCCCTGCGTGAGAAGGGGGTCAGGCTTGTTGACGGGTTTGGTGCCAAAAGGGTTGCAGGCGCGCTTGGTTGAAAATCGGGCGTTTGATTGATAGGCTGTAACCGTTGATAAATAAAAAATTGGAATGGGAAAATCGCGCCCCACAAACTGCAAACTGCGTGAGACGCGATGCGCCCTTCCCCATTCCAAATAGTCTGCTTCAGATGAGGAAAACTGAAGCAGGGGAACGACTTTTATTTCTTGGGCGCGACGAACCTGTCGTTTTCGTTCTTAACCAATGTTTTCACGTTGGCCTGCGGCACATGGCACTGCACGCACTGGAACCTTCGCACGTTCAGCTTTCCGGCTTTCACATGTGTTGCCGGCACAGATATGTCGGCACCTACGTCGTGGCAACTCAAGCATTCGTTATTGCCTATCTCAACGGCAAAACCTTCAATGCTATGAGGAATCTGTGGCGGAGCCCCGTTATAGCCTCTTGGCAGTAGCTTGTTAGAGCCAGGGTCGTCTCCTTTGTATTTTAGGGCCACAGGATTCACATTGTCCTTAAACATGCTGTTGGGCCGTAAGGTTTTCACACCGCCCATTTCGTCGGCGGCGATTGCTACACCGGTCATGGTGAACGCCAAAAGTGTAATTGCCAGAATAATTCTTTTCATGATTATTTCTCCCCCGTCTTTTATGATCCAGGTTTTAGAGTAAAACTTAACGAGCCGTTACCGGCATAGTCCACGCACGCTCCGCAAAGCGTACATTCGCCGTTCTGAGGCTCATGATTCAAAATATTAACCAAAGCGGCAGGCTCAGGGCAGACTTCACCTATATTTTTAGGTATCGATCCACGCTCTTCGTCTGCCACTACTTTTATGAGTGAGAACTTTCCCAGGGTCGAGTAGAACGCGCCTTGCGGACAAAGGCTTTTACACCAGCCGGAACGCGCCACACCAAACTCGTAAAGAAAAAGAATTCCCACGATCATCCAGCTAACAGCCCCTATTCCGACTCCTTCAAAAAGAATGGCCCTGTGAAGGATCGATATAGGGTTATACATCTCATATAAAGCGACGCCGGATATGGCCGCTCCAACAAGCACTATCCCCATCATGTAATACTTCGTCGAAGACGAAAAACCTTGGAACGGCCGCTTGATCTTTAGCTTTTTAGAGAGCCAGTTGGCAAAATCTACCACAACTCCAAGCGGACAAACCCATCCGCAAAAAGCCCTGCCTCCCACAACAAGATAAAGCGCAACAACAAGAACAGCACCGATAATGGCGGTCTGGTAAAGGCCGCCCGTGGCAAAATAAGACTGTATGGCTAAAAGCGGATCTACGGCCGGGATAAACCCTAAAAATGTAGAGCCGGAATAGTTGCCAACCAGTATGTTCACCCCGCTTCGGGCAGACACAAGGAAAAGCGCCAGTATGAACAGGAAGGTGAGTCTTCTGATAACCCACCATTTGCCATACGTCATTGCCCCTCCTCCTTCCAGCTAAAGCGATAGTGACGCCCCAGCTCACCTTTCACCTGTTTTATAGCCATCACCTTTATGGCAGGCTCTTCCAGGATGCAGGCGTGCTCACATTTACCGCAACCGGTGCATTTGTCTGAGTGAACGACAGGCTCGAAAATGGAATGTCTTCCCGTTCTCTCGTTCACCCGATATTCCAAAGCAATAGCCTTTCCCTGTATGGGGCAGGCAGTAAAACAGACTTCGCAACGCAAGCCCTGCAAGGCGATGCAGTTTTCCCTGTCGGACAAAATAGCAAGCCCCATGGTCGCCTTGTTGATATCCGTCAGCCCGTGGTCCAAGGCGCCGCTTGGACACACGGGCACACACGGAATATCCTCACACATGTAACAGGGGACGTTACGCGCTACGAGGTAGGGGGTGCCAGGAGCAACGCCACTGCCTGGCTCTCCCATGAGGATCGAATCGTAAGGACACGCCCGAACGCACTGGCCGCATTTTACGCATCTGGAGATAAATTCCATCTCCTCCAGCGCTCCCGGCGGCCTTTGGGCATAAGCCCGTTTTTCGGCCCCGGAAGATAACACGGCCAAAGCGACACCGCCGCCCACAACCCCCACAAAACCGCCGAGGGATAAAAAACCCCTCCTCGTGGTAGCCATGCCGATATGTGGCCTGCCGTTCTTTGCCGAACGGTTGCCGTCGCTATCGTGTGTTACAGACGTTTCCATCTAAAATAAAGCTCCCTACGCCTTGCTTATCTTCACAGCACACTTTTTAAAGTCAGACTGTTTCGATATCGGGCATGTGGCGTCGAGCGTAACCTTGTTAATAAGGATAGACTCGTCAAACCACGGCACATAAATCAAACCTTTAGGAACCTTGTTTCTGCCAAGAATTTCGGCCCTTGCAACGATATGCCCACGTCGGGACTCTACCTTCACAAGGTCGTTTCTCTTGATGCCTTTAGCTTTTGCGTCATCCGGGTGGATAGACACCGTTGCGCTTGGCACGGCTCTGTAAAGCTCGGATACGCGGCGCGTCATCGTGCCTGAATGCCAATGCTCAAGAACGCGGCCCGTGCATAACCAGAGCGGGAACTTGCCATCCGGGCTTTCAGCCGCCGGTGCATAGGGGCGAAGCCAGATGTTCGCCCTGTTACCGGTTGCCTTGTTTCCGTAGAACGAATAACCAGCGCCAGCCGGTACATAAGGATCGGAGCCTTCAACGAACCGTCTTTCGGTTTCCTTACCGTTAACGACGGGCCATTTTAAACCGCGTACCTTATGGTAAGTGTCAAACGGAGCCATGTCGTGGCCGTGGCCCGCGCCGAATTTGCGATACTCCTCGAAGAGAGCTTTCTGGATATAAAAACCGAAATGTTCAGCCTCGTCGTTCAAACCGCTGCTTGGTGCAGGAAACTCTTTTGCGAGCCTGCCGAACATCTGGTCGTAAACGGTTTTGCCTTTAAGGTCTGGCCTTTTGGCGATAAGGTCCGCCGGCCACACTTCTTCTAGCTTAAACCTTTTGGAAATTTCGGCTAACTGCCACAGGTCAGATCGTCTATCGTCGTTAACCTTTACCTGCTGATGCCAGAACTGGGTTCTGCGCTCGGCATTACCATAGGCGCCCTCTTTTTCGTAGATCATCGCCGTTGGCAGTATAACGTCTGCCACCTGCGTAGACGCGCATGGATAAATCTCGGAAGTGACTATGAAGTTTTCCGGGTCGCGTGCGGCTTTGATCCAGTTATTAAGGTTAGGGAAATCCTGGAACGCGTTGGCGCACATTACCCAAAGCAGGTTTACCTTTTTGTCTTCCAACGCACGCATCATTTTAACCGCGTGTGTTCCGACTTTTGGGTTAACCGTTCCTTCAGGCAGATCCCATATTTTCTCGGCAATATCACGATGAGGTTTTTTCTTAACCACCATGTCCGCCGGAAGCCTGTGGGCAAATGTTCCTACCTCGCGGGCCGTGCCGCAAGCCGAAGGCTGGCCCGTTAGCGAATACGGGCTGTTGCCAGGAGTGGAAATCTTGCCTGTTAGCAGATGGATGTTGTACACGATGTTGTTTATCCATGTACCACGAGTGTGCTGGTTCATGCCCATTGTCCAGAAACTCGTTACACGGCGTTTCGGGTCGGCATACTGCTTGGCCAACGTCAGGAGTTTGTCTTTCGGAACGCCTGAAATTTTGTGAGCCTTTTCGATGTCGTACTCAGATACAAACTTCTTGTATGCCGCGAAATCGGTCATCTTGCCGGCACCCGCCTTGTTACGGTTCTTCTGGCCCTGCTCCAGCGGATGGCTTGCGCGTAAGCCGTAGCCTATGTCTGTTGGGCCCACTTTGAAGTTACAATGCTTTTTAACAAACGCCTCGTTCACCGCACCTGTTTGAATGATGTAGTTTGCGATGTAGTTTGCTATGGCAAGGTCTGATTGCGGAGTAAAAATAAGCACATCGTCCGCAAGAGCCGAACTTCTGTTGTCTATTGTGCTCATGTTGTAAAGTTTAACGCCCTTGTTGGAGAGCTTGCGGTTCATGATCCTGCTAAACAGAATCGGGTGCATTTCAGACATGTTCGCGCCCCACAAAACAAAAGTGTCGGCGTGTTCTATGTCGTCGTAGGAACCCATTGGCTCGTCGATACCGAAAGTTTTCATGAACCCAGCAACGGCAGAAGCCATGCAATGCCTTGCGTTAGGGTCAAGGTTGTTGGAGCGAAGCCCTGCTTTCATGAACTTTACTGCGGCATAACCTTCCCATATCGTCCACTGGCCAGAACCGAACATTGCAACGCCGTCCGGGCCTTTCTTTTTTAAAACTTCACGGTACTTGGATTCGATAAGGTCGAACGCCTGATCCCATGTGGCTTCTTTAAAATCTCCGTTTTTATCGAACTTGCCGTTCTTCATGCGGATAAGCGGTTTTTTGAGCCTGTCTTCACCATATTGGATTTTTGACAGGAAATATCCTTTGATACAGTTAAGGCCACGGTTAACCGGAGCATCCGGGTCACCTTTGGTGGCGACCACCCTGTTGTTTTTAACTCCGGCTAAAATGCCGCAACCGGTTCCGCAGAAGCGGCACACGGCCTTGTCCCACTTGATGCCGTCGTTTGCCGCTGTGGCTGGCAATGGCATGCCGGTGGCGGCGGCCAATGTTGCGGCGGCGGCCGAAGATTTAATAAAGTCTCGTCTTGACAGATCCATAGTAACTACCCCTTAATTGCTGTTTGGCTTGTTATTCAGCTCCAGTGATTTGTCCCACCCCTCTGGAAATGGGCTTTTGGAGTCTTGCCCCAGTGGCGGAACAGGTTCCGACGGGTCACCGGTTTCATCTTCGAAATGGTGATATGCCATGACTGCGCTTAGCACGCCGTCTATGTCGTAAATCTTGCGAACCGCTTTTACTTCCTCCCTTGTGTTTTCCCTCTCCAGTACTGCGACTACTTTGCCGTCATCAAGCGTGTGGTGGATCTCAAGCCCTTCAAACTCGTTAAGAGCTGTGATAGCCGCCTCACGCTTGTCTGGGTCCGTTGCGATAAGTACCCCTGAAATGTTCATAAAACTCCTTCCCTGAACTTTTGATTCTCATATTCAGGGTCACATTTTAGGCGCTGTTTCGCAAAATCGCAAACTATTTTTTCAAAAAAGATAAATGTTTATAAAAAACAAGAATTTACGTTTGCTGGGAGATTGATTTTTGGTAAAGCTAATTGTATCAATGCTATAGTTGCTTGGGTAGTTATTGAAAATGACAACAGAAGCTTCGTCTTTGACCTATTTGCCTGTATTTTTTAAAAAGCCAAGGTGTATTTTATCGAAAATAATAAAATTTTGCCGGTAGGGAAACCGGTTAATCAAACAATGTGGCGAGGGCTAAATATGTGATATCCGGCCTGTTACGGTGTTGGCCTCCACACTTTTATATCAAGCCCGATGGAACTTTCAAGGGCTACTTGCGTCTGGTTGATCTCTATTACAAGCGCCGGGTTTTTTTGTGTGACTTTAACCATGGTTCCCGGAACAATGCCTAGCGATAACAGTTTTTCCATGCGCGTTTCATCCTCCGTGTTTATGGATGAAATTTTGGCTGATTGATTAGGTTTGATTTCGCTTAACGGGATAATAAGGCTCCCAACAGATTTTTTTGCTTCACTGCAACATTTACCCTCCGGTATTGGTGAGCCGTGCGGGCATGTTTTGGGGTGTCCCAAAAGTATGCAGATAGACTCCACCAACTCAGGGGCAAGTATATGTTCAAACTCGCACGCCGCCTGTTCGGTTTCCTCCGGTGTTTTGCCAAGCACATCCACCAGCAGTCTTTCTGCTAACCTGTGACGCCTTATAATCTCCTGTGCCGATTCTCTCCCCTTGGCGGTAAGCTCGATATTTGTACCGTCAAATTTAATGGCACCGTTGTTGGCAAACTCGTTTAACGTGGTCTCGAACCGGCTTAAGTTGTCATGCTCCCTTAAGGAGGCCAGGGTCAGGTCGTGACACTCGTCCAAATGCCACAAGATCTCCAACAGCTCGTCTTTTTCGTAATTTTTTCTTTCGTGTGTCATTTTTGTTTCCTATATCAAAAAAGCCTGACCAGAATATTAAGCGCACCACCCACACTGATGGCTATCGCTATAATAGATAGGTTTATATATGCCGTCACTTTTAAGCCGAGTTCCTTTAGCATCGCCATGGTGTTGGATGCGCACGGTATGAAAAGGGTCATGACGGTTAGGCCGACGACGACCTGATAATAATCGACCTCTCCTGCGTCAAACATGTTTTTAAAATAAACGGCACCAAGCTCCCGTCTTGATAGTACCAGTATAAATACCTCGGTCGCCTTGTCTGGCAAAGATAAAATTCCGGTGATAACAGGGCTAGCAAGGGCTTCTATGGTTGTAAGAAGGCCCGTTTTTTCTAGCGTAAACATAAGCATCGCTCCCAAAACAAAAAGGGGAAGTGCTTCTTTTAAAAACCATTTAACGCGAAAATAGGTTTTTTTAACGATGTTTTTAAAGTTGGGCAGTTTGAAAGCCGGAAGTTCCATGATGAAGTCAGATGCCTTGTCACTTTTCAGCATCTTGTTTAAAAGAACGCCGCACACCATTTGCGTTATAACCACGGTTCCTACGACAAACAAAATGGCAGAGAATGGCGCAGAGGCTAAAATGGCCAGCATCACGCCTAGTTGCACGGCGCACGGCACTCCAAGGGCTATCAGGAACGAGGCGATTATTCGCTCCTTTTTTGTTTCCAGCATTCGGCTTGTCATCGTGGCCATAGTGTTGCACCCAAAACCTAACGACATCGATAACACGGCTTTTCCGGTGAGCCCGAAATAGGAAAAAATACGGTTTGCCATCACGCTTAGGTTGGGCAAATATCCTACGTCTTCTAAAAAGTTAACGATGAGGAAGAAGACCGTAAGTATAGGTACGACAGTGCCAAGGGCGTTCATAATGCCCATTGTAATTATGCCAAAGTCGCCAACGAAAAAATCGTTAAGTAGCGGGACGCCTATAAGGCTTGAGATAAAATCTGTAACCGGAAAAAAGAACCATGTATCCAAAAATCCAGCCATCCTGGCGGCAAGTGTCCCAACGCCATAAAACGTTGTCCACATGATGGCAATAACAATGGGCCATCCCCAAATAGGGTGGCGCGAAGCCCATGCCGCTGTTTGGGCTATTCTTGGTGCCGTGAGGGTTGCCGTGGCCATACTGGCTTCTGCCGTATTATCTGCCCATACGGAGCGTGCGTTAAATATCACCTGTTTCACGTTGGCGGCGGGCGATTTTCTGTGAAAATGCAAAACTGCTTCATCGGCTGTGTGGCAGGCGTCTTCTCCGAATTTAGCCAAACACCACTTTAGAATATTTTTGTCGCCTGAAAGATAAAGAACGGCGGCTGTTTTCGATAGCTTTTTTGTGTCGTCTTCTAAGAGGGCGTTCTGAATTTCGGCTAGGCTTTCCTCTATAAATTCAGGATACCGAACGGGCGATTTTTCCGTATCGGTGGTTTTTATGGCTGTGCTCATTTTATCGAAACCGATGCCATGCGTAGCCACAGCTTCTACAACTGGAACACGCAGTCTGGCAGATAATTTTATCGCATTTATAAGGGTGCCTCTTTTTTGTGCGGCGTCTGTTTTATTTAAAATAAAAACGGTTGGTATGCCAAGTTCCATAACCTGTGCGAAGAGGGTGAGGGAGCGTTTCATACGGGTTGCGTCACCAACAAAAAGAATGATATCTGGTGGTGTTTTTAAAAGGGCGTCCCTTGTGTCTGATTCGTCCTGCGAAGAGGTTATGAATGAGGCGAGGCCGGGTGTGTCCCATATTTCATATCGGGCATCGGCAATTTTGCATTCCTTACGGACAAACTCGATAGTTGTTTGCGAGTAATTGGCGACGATAGAGTAGGAGCCTGATAATTTGTTAAAAACAACGCTCTTGCCAGAGTTTGCCGGGCCGATAATGGCTATTTTTTTAACCGTACGTTTAACTTCCACAGGTTTCTCTTTTTTTACCGGGTCGGTACCTAACATAATGATCGCTTTCCTTGGGCCAACTCTACACCTTGCATCGTGAGTGAACAGTTGCTCGTGATGCTTAAGATTCCCCCTGCATGGAATTTACGACAAAACAGATTTTTCCTGCACCCGGTTATGAATACACTTCTATTTGATAATGATAACCATTGCTAAAATTGCTGTCAATCAGAAATTGCCGGTCGGGTCTTTTGGGTGGGTATTTTTTTAGCGTATTTTGCAAATCCTCCGCGAGTAGTTTTTTTCTTTATCATCTTGTTTCTTTTGGCTCGAGTTCAGCTTTTGGGTGTATACTTGATGTTAACGAAACCTTAGCGGTGGCGCGGGTAAAATTAAAACTTCATCTATTCTTTTTTCTTTAGATTTCGAGGGGTCAAGAGCCGGATATTATTTAATTGCTAGGGCGCATTAGTGCGGAGGGCTTGCCAATGAGACAGCATCAGTTTGTGTGTGCGATCACGGTTTCTATTCTACTATCAATTCCACTAATACCGTTCGCGGCTTATCCTGCAACAGATCAGGAATTCGCGGTCATTCTTAATCTTTCCGGTAAACAGCGGATGCTCACGCAAAAAATGAGCAAGGAAATATTGCTGGTCGCCTCAGGCGTTGATGCTAGTGCCAACAAGGCAAACCTTAAAAAAACCGCCGATCTTTTTGACAAAACCTTAAAAGGATTGATTGCCGGAGATGCCGATTTGGGGCTGGTGGCGGCGGAGAATAAAAAAATCGTCAAGCAGTTAAAAAAGGTTCAGGGTTTGTGGGGTTCGTTTCGCAAAAACGTGGATGCGGTTTTAGGTGGCGACACGTCAAAACCTGTTCTGGAAAAAGTCGCCAAGGAAAACCTTCCACTGCTTAAAAACATGAACAGATGCGTGAAGATGTTTGAGAACGACGCCAAAAAAGGCGGAGGGGCCAAGATGGGAGCAGGCATGGCTACCGTTATAAACCTTGCCGGCAAACAGCGGATGCTTACACAAAAGATGACGAAAGAACTTTTGCTTGTAGCAAATGGTATTAACGCTGATAAAAACAAACTGAACCTCAAAAAAACCGCGTCTCTTTTCGATAGAACTTTAAAAGGATTGCTGGACGGAGACAAAGACCTTGAACTGCCCGGTACTCATGACGATGCGATACGCGCCCAGCTCGCAACCGTTGCCAAGTTGTGGCAGGGATATAAACCTCTTGTTGATAAAGTGGTAGCCTCCTCTTCAAACGATGTTTCACCGGTGGACCTTGGTGTTGCGGCAAAAGTAAACTTGCCATTGTTGAAGAACATGAACAAGGCTGTAGGAATGTATCAGAAATCAGTGAAATAACGTTTTGCAGGCAGGTGAGGGGGGAATGGGCCAAGCTGTCTGTTCCCTTTTCCGCCGGCGTGGTTTGTCTTGGGGTTTCTAATTACGAATTATCATATGTCGCGAGGTTCTCATGGAGCTTAAAAAGGCGTCCTTTCTAAAAAGG
>UOGC01000144.1_pt1 | contig 40598 bp, 36 predicted proteins | sample 1988541 | NCBI WGS metagenome assembly UOGC01 (sample SAMEA4712194, study PRJEB27164) | hydrothermal vent metagenome | biome: marine basaltic hydrothermal vent biome; feature: marine hydrothermal vent; material: mineral | place: Pacific Ocean | collected 2011-06-14/2011-07-23 | depth 1689 m
CCTCTTCCGGTTCCTCGTGTATCTCTTCCTGATACCCACATTCCTTGTTCACGCATTTCAAAAATGTTCCAGACTTCAAAACCTTTTTGGTAAGAAATGTGTAATGACAATCGGGGCAAGGTTTATCTTTTAGAGGCTCCTGCCATGTGGCAAACTCGCACTTCGGATATTGGTTACACCCGTAAAAGGTTTTTCCGCGCCTTGTTCTTTTTTTCACAAGTTCGCCGCCACATTTTAGCTCAGGGCAATCAATGCCTATGCCTATCTGCCTTGTCGTTTTACATTCAGGATAGTCAGAACAGGCAATATACTGGCCGAATTTACCGGTTTTAATAACCATATCCTTGCCGCACGTTTCGCATTTAAAATCGGTCGGTTCATCTGGCACAGGTTCCATCTTAGGCTCTATCGTGCCGTCTTTTGCAATTCTCCTTGTAGTCTTGCACTCAGGATACCCTTCGCAGGCCAGAAACTTGCCAAACCTGCCGAATTTCATGACCATCTCTTTGCCACAATTTTCGCAAATTTCGTCTGCCTTTTCCGCATCGGTTTTTACGTTACGCATATGAACCTTGGCTTTTTCAAGGTCTGCGCTAAAAGGCTTGTAAAAATCGTCAAGCGCGGCAACCCAATCTTTCTCGCCCTCTTCAACCTGGTCAAGCTCCCTCTCCATCTGCGCGGTAAATTCAGAGCTTAAAATATCCGGGAAATTTTCGATAAGCAGTTCAGTAACGACTATTCCAAGATCGGTAGGAACAAGGCGCCTGTCTTCCGATTCGCAATACGCCCGCTCCTGAATAACAGAAACAATGCCAGCGTATGTAGAAGGACGCCCTATGCCAAACTCTTCGAGATCTTTAATGAGCATAGCTTCCGTAAAACGTGGGGGCGGCTGTGTAAAATGCTGGTTTTTCTCAAGTTCAACAAGTTTTATTTTGTCGCCCTGGGCAATGGTAGACGGAAGCTTTTTGATAGCCTCACCCCTGCTGTCGTCTTTATGCGGCTCGGCGCGTTCATCAAACACCTTTAAAAACCCGTCGAACTTCATGATGGAGCCTGTCGCCCGCAGGTTATAGTCATCAGCCTTTATATCTACCGTGGTAACGTCAAACTGGGCCTGCGTCATCTGGCTTGAAACAAACCGTTTCCAAACAAGTTCGTATATCGCCATCTCTTCTTTTGAAAGATATTTTTTAAGCGATTGCGGCGTGCGTTCCACGGAAGTGGGGCGAATGGCTTCATGAGCATCTTGAGCCGCCTTCTTCTTTTTATATACTTTTGGTTTCTCTGGCAGGTACTTGCCGCCATATTCCCTTTTTATAAACTCACGCGCCTGGGTCACGGCTTCGTCTGCCACGCGGGTTGAATCTGTTCTCATGTATGTAATCAGGCCCACCGGGCCATCTTCACCAACCTCAAGACCTTCGTAAAGCCTCTGGGCGATAGACATTGTGCGCCGCGCGTTATACCTAACGCGGTTACTCGCCTCCTGCTGAAGGGTAGACGTTATGAACGGAGCTACAGGGTTTCTTTTTCGCTCCTTTTTCTCAACGTTATCAACAACAAGAACAGCCGATCGTATCGCATTATCAACTTCTTCTGCCCGCTCACCGTTTCCGACTTCAAGTTTTTCACCCTTGTAATGGAGAACTTTTATGGCGAAAGGCGGTGGATTTTCTCCTTCAACGCTTCCTTCTATTGTCCAGTATTCTTCAGGCACGAAAGCACGAATTTCTTTTTCACGTTCCACAACCAGCCTTAATGCAACCGATTGCACACGGCCAGCCGAAAGCCCTTTACGCACTTTGTCCCAAAGTAGCGGGGAGAGTTTATATCCCACGAGCCTGTCCAGTATTCGGCGGGCCATCTGGGCGTTTACACGGTTCAGGTTTATTTCACCGCAGTTTTTTATACCTTCCTGCACCGCTTTTTTCGTAATCTCGTTAAAAAGAACCCGGTATACGGTTTTTCCTTTTCCGATCTCAGTGGCTATATGGGCGGCTATCGCCTCACCTTCGCGATCAGGATCAGGGGCCAGATAAATAGTATCCACTTTTTTGGCGGCGGCTTTTAAATCTTTGATTACTTTGCCCTTGCCCTTTATGGTAATGAACTTGGGCGTATAGCCGTTTTCTATGTCCACACCAAGTTTGGATTTTGGCAGGTTCTTGATATGCCCAACCGATGCCATAACGATAATACCTTTTCCAAGGTATCTCTTAAGGGTGGCCGCTTTTGCGGGTGACTCAACTATTACAAGACCTTTAGCCATTTGAACCTACCAACTAAAATTAAGAACAAGGATACGCAAGCGACTTTTTGCCACCGCAGAAGGCACCCCAAATCATCGAATTTTCAAAAAGAGCTTTCCAGCTAGTTGTTTTACTTTACCTTTTAGCTCAAGCGCCAAAAGTATAGCAGATACGCTATTTGATGGCAAACCTGAGTCACGCGAGAGTTTGTCTATATGTTTAACCTCATGATCTATTTGCGCCATCACGCTTTTTTCGTCATCGGTCAAGGTCTCTTCATCAGGAAATGGCAAAACCGCCTGTTTTTCAACCAGTTTAGCCTGAATATAGTCAGGTAACTCACTTACGATATCATCCACACAAGAAACAAGCCGCGCATGGCCCCGCTTTATCAACCTGTTAGCGCCATCACTCTTTTTAGACGTAACAGGCCCAGGCAGGGCAAAAACCTCACGATTTTCCTCAAGAGCGGCCGCTGACGTTATTAACGCACCACTCCGCTCCGCCGCCTCGATAACGAGAGTCCCCAAGGTTAAACCGCTTAAAATACGGTTTCTCATGGGGAAAAATATTTTATCCGGCCCCATGGAAACAGGAAACTGGCTTATAACCGCTCCATGTTCTGCAATTTTTAATTGAAGCGTCCTATGTTCCGACGGGTAATAAATGTTAAGGCCGCAACCGAGAGCCGCAACGGTTCTGCCACCTGCCCTTATCGCTTCCCTGTGCGCTTCTCCATCTACCCCTCTTGCTAATCCGGAAACCACCGTCACCCCTTGCTCGGCAAGTTCCCTGCCAAATTTTCCGGCCTGCGTTTTGCCATACACCGTCGGGTTACGGGTTCCTACCACCGCTATCGAAAGCTCGTCTTCCACGCGCCACTCTCCTTTAATATAAAGAACGGGCGGGGGTGAAAATATGTTTAAAAGCGGAGCCGGATAACCTTCATCACCTGCAAGAAAAATTTTGGCGCCTATTTTTTCTGCCAGTAAAAGTTCTTTTTCGGCTGTGGCAAGCGGGTTTGCATTTTTTATTTTAGCCGCAAGTTTTTCGCCCACTTTTTCAACACGAACCAAATCATCCTTACCAGCGCTAAAAACACCTTTGGCCGAACCGAAAGCGGCAATGAGCCTGCCATAGTTTACAGGGCCTATGAAAGGAATCGCGTTTAACCCTATTTTGTAAAGCCGCTCGTCATTCACGAAGTTCTCTTCCTCTCCACTTGTCTGCTACCCCACCCTTGAGAGTGTAAAATCACGATATATGGCGCGGGTGCGTTTCATGGTTTCCTTAACAAGCTGTATGAACCTGTCAGGCCCTACACCCTTCTCGCCAACTTTTCTCACCATTCTTTTAAGCTCAAGGCTAGGTTTGGGAATAACGCTAACAGATTTGCCGCGATCCATCCTCAAAGCTTCTTCTATGGCCCTGTAAAGGTGATAATTTTTTTCAAGTTCACTCGCCGTTTCAAGCGGCAACCATTCTTTTTCTTTAATCTCACTTAATACGGAGAATGTAAAAGAACCGTTACTATCCTGAACACTATCAGCGGTTTCTTTCTCAATTTTGAGCCATTGACATATAAACTCGATGTCCATCATCCCGCCACGCCCGAATTTTATATCCGTCGTACCAACTTTAACCTTTTCGTCCGCCACCCGTTCCCTTATATAGGCGAGCTTTTTTGCCGAGGTGACAGAAAAAGGCCCGGCAAAAATAAAAGATCGCAAAGCCTGCATAACTTTATCGCCAAAAGTTTCGTCACCCGCCATCTGCCTTGCACCCACAAGCGCTATCCGTTCCCACTCCTGACCACGATTTTTATAATAGTCCTTCATCAGTTTTAGCGAAGAAACCAAAAGCCCCTTCTCACCGTCGGGACGAAGCCGCAAATCAATGTCATAGCCAATGCCATACGACGTCTGCATAGATGAGAGCTTCAATATTTCTTGTGTCACTCGCGTTACATATGCCCGCCCTTCCTCGCCGCCTTCATAAAAAACCAGCATGTCAACATCTGAACTAAAACTCATCTCCCGTTTTCCAAGCTTGCCCGCCACGATAACGGCAAGCGAGGTGCCGTCGGGAAGTGTGCCAACTTCATTACAGGCAATGTCCGTTACCTTTTTTATATATTCCTCCGAAAGAATGGTTAACCCTTCCATGGTTTCGGCCATCTGCGCCAAACCCAGAATCGAGCGAAGCGAGAGGCGCATTGTTTCGGTTACACGAAAAAAGTTCATGCCAGCTACTTGTTCGCCCACTGTTTTTCCGCTTTTCACAGCCGAAGCCAGTTCTCTTTTGCACTGGATCCTTGAAGGAGGCATTCCAACAGGGTCGGAGATAAGGAGCCTGTCCAGAATATCAGGATGGGTTATGAGCCTTAAAGTTTGATGTTCGGAAGAAGAAAAAATGGCAGACAAAAGCGACAATACGGGGCGATGCGTATCAAGCAGGCTATACAACATGCCACGCCCCCCTTTCGATTCTACAAACTCGGCAAGCCGCACAATAACGTTATCAGGCCACGACGTTTCCATGGCAAGCTTTACCATTGCGGGCCCAAATTTGTCGAACGCCGTGCGACTTCTTTCAGACGGATGAGAAAAGGGCCTGCCGTTACGAAGAAAGTTTAACGCGCGGGCAGAGTCTTTTGGCCTATCGAACCCAAGCGAATCGAGCCACGCCACCACTGCTTCTTCATCGTCCAGCGAAACAGGAAAAGCATCGGTTTCATCTTCGTTTGACTTGGCAAAATAGGAGTTAAAAATTCCGCGCACTCTTTTTCTTCTGCGGGATATTTCTGTTGCCAGCCGTTCAGCAAGGTTATCGTTTTCCATTCCCATCTGCCGGGCAAGAACTATCAACCGTGTCTCGTCGGTAGGCACTAGGTGGGTTTGCGCTCCCTGATAGTATTGAATCCTGTTCTCAAGCCTCCGATAAAAAATGTAGGCTTCGCTTAAATCGATATAGTGCGGCTCGGAGAGGATACCCAAAGAGTAGCTTACGTCGAGCGCCTCCAGTGTGGAGCGTGTTTTAAGTTCCGGATACCTCGCTCCATATAAAAGCTGAAGCGACTGCGCCAAAAACTCAATTTCCCTTATTCCGCCTTCGCCAAGTTTTATGTCTCTGCCCGCTCTTTTGGCCCCTTTTTTGGCTATTAAAGAGCTGTCTATTTTTCCTTTCATCAAGGCAATTTCATCCACCGCCTTCTGGTCTATATACTTTCTGTATACAAAGGGCCTGAGCCGTTCAAGCGTTTCGTCTGCCACGCTTTTGTCTCCGCCGCAATAACGCGCCTTTATAAGTGCCTGCCGCTCCCAGTTCTGCCCCCAGGATTCGTAATAAACCTCCATCGCACCGATAGAATTTGTAACCTCGCCACGGGTTCCTTCTGGCCGCAAGTCAAGATCGACCCTGAACATGTTCCCATCTTCCGTCATTTCCGATAAAAGACGAACGGCCTCTCTTGCCACGCCAACAAAAAACTCGTGCAGGGTAACCACGCCTTTACCATTCACGCCAGGCGTAGAGCCTTGATCTGACGAGTGGACGAAAATTATGTCGATGTCTGACGAGATATTAAGTTCGCCACCTCCAAGCTTGCCCATTGCGATAGCGCATATTTTTGCCGTTTCAGGTTCTGTTTTCTCAAAAGGTACATATATCGGCACACCACGTTCTTTTAACGCATCACGCTCCGCCGCCTTGATTGCAGTATCGATGGAAATATCCGCAACGCAAGACCATTCCAGAACCGCTTCGGCAAAATCAGCGATCCCGGAAAGCTCTCTTGCGGCTATCCGGCAAAGCTCACGATTTTTAAAGATACGAAGGGCGGATATCGGTGAAAGTTTTTGCAACAGGTCATCCATATGCACAATCATTTCGGCACGGCTTCTGCTGTTTTGAAGAACGTTGCCCGAAACAATCCAGTCCAGGTCCACTTCCCTGTTCAGGAGCCAGTTGGTTAAAAAATCGCTCCCTGCGAACAGGTGAGATAATGGTATCAAGACGTTCTCGTCTGCTTTAAGGGCGGGACGAATTTCAAAAAGCCGTTCCTGCCCTTGCAAAGCCGCGTTTTTATCGGCTGTAAGGCTTGCTGTTTTTTCTGGCGTCATAACTGTTAACTTTAAACTTTCCATGCTCATTTACATCAAAAACTGATTTGTGATTATAATACATACTTGCAAATTACAGGGTCACAGCCTATTTTTGGAGATTTTGATGGACGAACCTATTACATACACAAGCTCCGGCGTGAATATCGACGCGGGAATGGAATCCTTAAAACGGATCGGGGCGAAAGCTAAAGAAACGCACGGCAAAAACGTATTAACCGGTTTAGGCGGGTTTGGTTCGCTTTACGATATCTCCACCATAAAAAACTTTAAAGAACCTGTGCTTGTTCAGAGCGTAGACGGTGTTGGCACCAAGCTTATGGTGGCAAACATGCTTAACCGATATGACACCGTTGGGATAGACATCGTTAACCACTGCGTGAACGATATTTTGTGCCAGGGCGCACGAGCATTAACGTTTCTCGATTACATCGCCGTGGAAAGCCTGAAACCTGAACAGATAGAAGCGCTGGTTACCGGTATGGCAGTGGCATGTAAACAATCTGGCGTATCGCTTGTTGGCGGCGAAACGGCGGAACTACCCGGAACATACGCAAAAGGTGAATATGACCTTGTGGGCATGATTACCGGCGTGGTGGAAAAATCACAGATTATAACTGGCCAAAACATTGAAGAGGGCAACACAATATTGGGGCTTGCTTCAAGCGGCCTGCACACCAACGGATACACTCTGGCCCGCAAAGTCATATTCGACAAGATGGGAATGAGCGCCACCACAATTCCGGAAGGATTTAGCAGAACCATAGGCGAGGTTTTGCTTGCGCCGCATAAAGATTATTCAGAATCGCTTCTGCCGCTAATAGACAGGCGGTTAATAAAAGGCCTTGCGCATATTACTGGCGGAGGGTTTTTAGATAACATCCCGCGCGTTCTGCCAAGCCACGTAAACGCCGTTATCCAAAAAAACTCGTGGGAAATTCCGCCTGTTTTCAGGCTTATTCAGGAAGGGGGCACAGTCCCTGAAGCCGATATGTTCCGCACGTTTAACATGGGAATAGGCATGGCGGTAATCGTAGACGCAAAAGACACAAACGCCATCAAAGGCGACCTTGAAAAAGCCGGTGAAACAGTGCATGAAATTGGCGAAATAAAAGCAGGGGAAGGCAAAACCGTTTTTTATCCTGCGTAAGCCTTGAACGAACCGAACTGTGCCGATTCCCTTTTAATGTGGGCAGGGTCGTTCATCAGCCCACGAATATAATCTACAACCTCTTTGCTGTCCCACTCGCGCATACCGTCCGCCTTTGCCACCACGTTTCCATCGGGGTCTATAATGTAGGTGTACGGCAAGCTTTTTATCCCGTAAAGGCGCTGAATCTCCTGACTTTTATCGAGCAGAACGGGGAAACTCATTGCAAGGTCACTTACGAAAGTTTTTATTTTCTCATCAGAGAGGTTTTCTATATTAACCGCCAATATCTCAAAATTTTCTTTTTTCAGTTTTTTATAAAGGTTATTGAGCATCGGTATTTCTACAACGCAGGGGCCGCACCACGTTGCCCAAAAATTGAGCATCACCCATTTGCCGCGCAAACCGGAGAGAGAAACCATTTCGCCATCAAGCGACGGAAGCGTAAAATCCATCGCCTTGGAGCTACCCACGGCCAAGGTTTTTGCCAGTTCATCAGGTTTTCTTGATTCGGCCACCATTCTGTCGACCTCTGAACTTCCGGCTAAATATCCTAAAGCGGCTACCAGCAGAAAAATGGCCGCACTTTTACCTGAAAAAAATTTTCCGTTGTCAGACATGTCTATCCTTTAATGTTTTGTTACAGTGCCTGATTATACCTGACACAAGCCTCATTAGGTTCTGAAAAAAACCACAACACCATGATATAATTTGCCCCTATATAAAACTCGTTATTTTTCAGTTGATATATAAAATTATGATTGTTGAGCAAGGAGACCCTAGATGAACAAGTTTGTTTCTGCCGCACTGTTCGCATTTCTCGCCCTGACGTTAACTTACAACACGGCCAACGCCGGTAAAAAGCCGGTTATGGCGGTTGACGAATTCAAAAACGACACCTCCGCCGGATGGTGGAAACGGGGAACCGGCAAAGAACTTGCCGGAATGCTTACAAACGAGCTGGCCTCCATGGAGTCGTTCAAAATGGTGGAACGCAAAAAGATTAATTCTGTGCTAAGAGAGCAGGATCTTGGCGCATCCGGCAGAATTCGCCCCAAAACGGCGGCTAAAATCGGCAAAATGACAGGTGCGCAATATCTCGTTATGGCTACCGTGACCTCCTATGAAGAAGACGTATCTGGCGGAGGCGGAGGTTTAAGCTTTGGCGGCATCTCGATAGGCGGAAAAAAGAAAAAGGCCTATATAGCCATCGATCTTCGCGTGGTTAACACAGAAACAGGCGATGTGGACTTTACCAGAACGGTTGAAGCCAACTCTTCAAGTGGCGGTCTCTCGATAGGCTTCTTCAAAGGCGGTTTTGGCGGCACTTTGGGGGGCGAGAAAAAAACACCTGCCGGCAAGGCCATTCGCGCATGTGTGATGGAAATCGCCGAATATCTCGACTGCGCCATGGTAGAGAAGGGAAGTTGCATGAATGACTATCGTGAAAAAGAGAAAAAACGAAGAAAGAAAACCAAAAGCGCAATTAGTTTAGACGACTAATTAAGACCAGTTTTTAAGGAAACCGGCGATCTTTATATGGGGTCGCCGGTTTTTTTTGTTTATATTTGGCAAGTTCGCACCCCTGCTATTTTCATTACGAAAAGTTCCCCATACTGTGGGGAACGACGTGGCAGTCCCAAGAGGAAAAGACTATTTGCTTAAAGCGTCATTCCACCAGCCGAGATTGCCGCACTTCATTTGCCGTTAAAACGGCTCATTCCGTTCGCAATGACTTATGGATCGGCACGTTAGCACCAACTGGCCCTACGCCTGGTAGTAGCGGAGAGTATGCGCTGGCTTTACTCTTCATTTGTGTATCGGGCGCGGTAGCGCCAACTGGCCCTACGCCTAGTAGTGGCGGAGAGGGTGGGATTCGAACCCACGGTACGGTTACCCGCACACTGGTTTTCGAGACCAGCTCCTTCAACCAACTCGGACACCTCTCCTTCGCGGCCTCACAGTCTATCACTTTGCAGATAAAAGTAAAAAAGGGAATTGCCGACGATCAATTTGATAACTAGCCGAAGGTTCCCTAAAACCGATGTAGCCCTGAAAGCCGGTTGCGTGTAGAATACCGTATCATGCACACAATAAGCTGACCAACACGTTTTTAAACAAACTTCTAGCTATAATTTAAAATTGCAATGAAACCTTTGGCGCTAGGCATTATAGGGCATCCGATAGGGCACACACTCTCTCCCCGTATGCACCTTATGGCGGCAAAATATAACGATATTAACCTCTCTTACAGCGCTTATGACGTCTCCCCCAAAAGCCTTGCCCGCGCTATAGATGGCGTTCGCGCCCTTTCAATAGACGGGTTAAACGTTACCGTGCCATATAAAGTGGAAGTTATGGGGCTTTTAGATGAGATATCCGCCACGGCCCGCGCGATTGGCGCCGTTAATACGATAGTCCGCGAAGGTGAGCTTTTGAAGGGTTACAACACAGACGCCGCAGGTTTTATTAAATCGGTTCGCAAAAACGGCTTAACGGACCCTAACGGTAAAAGCGTTTTTGTTTATGGCGCAGGCGGCGCGGCGAGAGCCGTGGTTACAGCTTTGGCCTCGGCCGGAGTGCGCAAGATAACCGTAACGAACCGCACGGAAGCCCGTTCTGTGGAACTTGCCGTTTCAGCGGTTCAAACGGCTTCTACAACCGATGTGGACATAGCCCTTTATGACTCCAATAAACTGTTTGAATCAGTATCTTCAGCCGATATAATCGTAAATACGACTTCTGTAGGCATGGGTGCTTCTGGCGCGTCATTACCGGGTTTGGAAGGTTTGCATGCAGGTCAACTTGTGGTAGATATCGTATACGCACCGCTTAAAACAGATTTGCTAAAACGTGCAGAAGAAGCGGGAGCCAGGCCCCTTGACGGGTTATGGATGCTTATATATCAAGGAGCCGAGGCGTTTCGGCTCTGGACGGGAAAACCTTTTCCGGTAGACAAGGTCAGAAACGCTATGACGGCTGAGCTGGAACCATAAAATTTCATTCAGGGTTAGGAGAAAAACTCCATGGCTAAAATAGACGCATTTTTCAAGCTCATGGCCGAGCAGGGCGCTTCTGATTTACACATGATATCGGGCCAGCAACCTGTGCTTAGAATTCATGGTGACATGGAACGGGTGAAATATAAAACCATGGAGCCTGAAGAACTTAAGGTAATGCTGTATGAAATCACCCCGGAAGAAAAAGTAAAAGTCTTCGAAGAAACAGGTGACCTTGACTTTGGCTACGAAATACCTGGCCTTGCCCGTTACAGATGCAACTTTTTCATGCAAAAATATGGCATCGGTGCCGTATTCCGCCAGATACCAAGTGAAATTCTCACCGCCGAACAGTTGGGGCTCCCCCCTATATTCAAAAAAATGGCGATGATGGAAAAAGGGCTCGTTTTGGTAACGGGGCCAACGGGTTCCGGTAAATCTACAACTCTTGCGGCAATAATCGACCATGCCAACAAGGTGCGTAAAGACCATATTCTAACGGTTGAAGACCCCATTGAGTTTGTCCACAGGTCCCAGGGCTGTATTGTTAACCATCGTGAAGTGGGCACACACACAAAATCGTTCGCCTCGGCGTTGCGCGGCGCACTTCGTGAAGATCCTGATATTATCCTTGTAGGCGAGATGCGTGACTTGGAAACGATATCGCTTGCACTCGAAGCCGCATCCACAGGGCATCTTGTGTTCGGCACACTGCACACTCAATCGGCCGCAAAAACGGTGGACCGTGTTATCGACGTTTTTCCCGCCAACCAGCAATCGCAGATACGCACGACCCTATCAGAATCGCTTAAAGCCGTTATCGCACAGAACCTGTTTAAACGGGCGGATAAAAAAGGACGTATAGCGGCGCTTGAAATTATGATCTGCATACCGGCTATCGGTAACCTTATACGCGAATCCAAAACTTTTCAGATACCGTCATCTATCCAGACAGGCAAAAAGTTTGGTATGCAATCTTTAGACGACGCCATTCTGGAGCTTTTGCAGAACGGCAAAATAACCGCCGAGGACGCTTACAGCAAATCAATCGAGAAAGGGAGGTTCGTCCAGTTCCTCAAAGAAGAACCAGATGTTTTCAGCTAAAGGATCGAGCGTACAGATGGTGCCTGCCAAGGCAATATCGTTTTTAATGGACGCAGAGCGTTTTCTTGTGTTGACCCATATCAACCCGGATGGCGACGGGTTAGGATCTGCCATGGCCATGAAATGCCTGCTGGAGCGGCTTGGCAAAAAAGCCGAAATCGTTATAGATTCTGAACCGCCAGAGATGTTTGCTTTTTTTACAAACTACGAATGGGTGAGACAATACGGGGTGGAGACCGATGGTCTTGAGCCGTTTAATACGGTTATCTCCGTAGACGCCCCAACCATAGAACGCCTTGGAGACGCGGCTAAATTAATTGCGGATGACGCAAACATATTGTGTATCGATCATCATGTATCCGCCAAAAATTTTGCAGACGTAAATTATATAGATGGAACGGCCTCAGCCACCGCTCAAATGGTTTACTATCTCGCAAGCGAACTTAACATCGCCATTACGCCTGAGACGGCAGAATATCTATACACCGGCATTGTTATAGACACTGGCCGTTTTCGGTTTTCAAACACAACTCCAGACGTTCTTCATGTGGCAGGAGAACTTGTAAAAGCCGGTGCCGACCCGGACAAAATATCACGGCACCTCTATTACAACAACACGCTGGAAACTACGCAGGCTTTAGGGAAACTTCTGGAAACTATCGAACTGCACTTTAACGGAAAAGTGGCAACGGCTCATTTTACCCATGCATATATGTTGGGCGACCACTGGAAAAACGTGGATACCGAAGGATTTGTAAACCATGCGTTATCTATACGAGGCGTAGAAGTTGCCATGCTGTTGCGTGAGACCAAAACAGGAATTACACGCGTGAGCCTGCGTGCAAAGGGTGGTTTTGACGTTAACGAGCTTGCGAAGATATTCGGCGGTGGCGGACATGCAAAAGCGGCAGGCTTAACCATTAACGAGCCGCTTGAAAAAGCCAAAAAGATATTGCTTGATGAAACCGAACGCACGTTGAAAGCCGGATGACCACACATAAAAACGTCTCAGACCTCGCAGTAAATGTTCTCCAGAAAATAAAAAGCTCAAAACATATTTCCGTTCTCACGGGCGCGGGGGTCTCTGCCGAGTCTGGCGTGCCTACGTTTCGCGGGGAGGAAGGGTTGTGGAACAACTACAGGGCCGAAGAACTTGCAACGCCGCAAGCTTTTGAGCGCGACCCTAACCTCGTGTGGCGCTGGTACGACTGGCGCCGAACTCTACTTGCACCTCTTAAACCTAACGCCGGGCATTATGCGCTATCGCAAATGGAAAACTTTTACGATAACTTTACCTTGATAACACAAAACGTAGACGGCCTGCATCGCATGGCAGGCTCCAAAAACCTTGTGGAACTGCACGGCAACATATGGCTTATGCGTTGCACGGCAGAAGGAACTGTTATGGAGAACAAAAATACACCCCTTGTGGCTATGCCGCCCAAGTGCAATGAATGCGGCGGGCTTTTGCGCCCTCACATCGTATGGTTCGGTGAATCGCTAGACGAGGACATTCTAACCCGCGCATTTCGGTCTGCCGAACAGTGTGATCTTTTTTTCGTAATCGGCACGTCTGGCGTTGTGCAACCGGCGGCAAGTTTAGCCTCTATCGCAAAACAGAACGGCGCAATGGTTATAGAAATAAACCTGGAACCGACACCCATCTCAGATGTCGCCGACGCCACACTGCTTGGGCCATCGGCAAAAGTTTTGCCTGGGCTTTTAAATGCAATGCAGAAGGATTAGTTGCAAAAGCCAAGATTTGCGTTTACTGGAATAGAAATGCTGGTTACGAAACGATATCACAACATCTGGCCTCACGCGTCTTGCGAGGAGTGTGTTTGAAAAACGCGACGCGGCAATCTCGGTTAAAGCGTGAGGTCGCCACAGTCGCCACACTCCCCCGAAATGACAGATGTGAGTTTTTCTATCATCCCCCACATCGCTCAAACTCTTCGAATTAATCTTTTCGCTCACCTGCTGTTTAACAGAATTAAAAACCTGTTTACCATGTGTCTTAAGAAAGCGGATAGTCCGCCAAAAGGAAAAGTAAATGATGACAAACAGAGTTAAACTTTTTAGGCGCATGTTATAATCGGCACATGATAATAGGCGTACCCAAAGAAATAAAACCGGACGAATATCGTGTAGCTATCACCGCTGATGGCGTGCGCACTTTAACCCTTGCGGGCCATTCCGTGCTTGTTGAACGGAGCGCGGGCGCAGGTTCCGGCATTGCAGATTCTGAATTCGAACGCGAAGGCGCAAAGATGGTAGGCTCTGCCGAAGAAACCTGGAGTGCCGACATCGTTGTAAAAGTAAAAGAGCCTATTGAGCCTGAATATAAATATCTGCGTGAAGGGTTAATTCTTTACACCTTCTTACATCTTGCCGCAAACCCCAAACTTGCGAAAAAATTGGCGGAGAGTGGAACGACAGCCATAGGATATGAAACCGTTCAGGACGAGAAAACCGGCGCACTGCCAATGCTGGTTCCTATGAGCGAGGTGGCGGGGCGCATGGCTGTGCAGGCAGGCGCAAAATATCTTGAAAAAGAACATGGTGGCCGTGGCGTTTTGCTTGGCGGCGTGCCTGGGGTGCAAGTGGGTAAAGTCGCTATCTTAGGTGCCGGCATCGTTGGAACCAACGCGGCTAAAATAGCCGTTGGCCTTGGGGCGCGAACGTTGATACTCGACACTAATCTTTCGCGCTTAAGGTATCTTGACGATGTATTCAAAGGTAGAATCGAAACTATATATTCTAACAGTCACAACATAAGACTAGCGATCAGCGAGGCCGATCTTTTAATCGGTGCCGTGCTGGTTGCTGGCGCCAAAGCTCCGTGGCTCGTTACGCGCGATATGTTGGGTGAGATGAAAACAGGTTCCGTTATTGTCGACGTATCTGTCGATCAGGGCGGATGCGTTGAAACAAGCCGCCCCACTAGCCATTCTAACCCCACGTTTGTTGTAGATTCCGTCACCCATTATTGCGTGGCCAACATGCCTGGCGCGGTGCCGAGAACGTCTACGCTGGCGCTTACAAACGTGACCTTTCCTGCACTGTTTAAACTTGCCGAGAACGGGCTGGAAAAAACCATGCAAAAGAGTTTTTCGCTTCGGATGGGGTTAAACGTGGCCTGCGGGCACATAACTCACAGGCAGGTGGCGGAGTCGCTTGACATGCCATATAAATTCCCCACCAAGTGGCGCGGATAAAGCTTACGGAATGTTTTAAGCGGGCGTAAACTTACCCAGCAGAACCTTTTTATTTTTTGAACCGGTGATGGACGTTAAATCAAGCGCTGTTTTATTGTGAGCGTAAAAACCCAAAAGAGCTATGAGCGCTCCTTCCACCTGATCGACCGGGATGCCAAGCTTGTTTGACGTGACAACTTCAACCTCGTTGCCGGCAAGTGCCGCTATACGCCGGATAAGATAAGAATTGTTTGCGCCGCCGCCGCAGATTATTAACCTCTCGGTTTTTCTTTTTGCTCGGGCAAGTTTTTTTAGCTCATCGGTTATGGTTCTGGCGGTAAGTTCCGTTAGCGTTGCAAGAAGGTTTTTATTGTAACTAACCTGTTTGCCTAACGCCCGGCCTAAAAATGTTTCGCCAAAAATTTCTCGGCCCGTAGATTTTGGAGCCCGTTTTTTAAAATATGGATGTGATAAAAACTTTTTTAAGAGTATGGCGTTTACCTCGCCTTCTGCGGCCTGCCTGCCACCCTTATCGTATTGCCCTATGTGCATCTGCTTGGCAACAAAGTCTAACAGCATGTTGCCGGGCCCGGTGTCGTATGCCAAAAGTTGTGCAAGATTTTTTGCGTTAGCAGGGATATGCGTGATGTTTGCTATCCCGCCTATATTTACGGCGGAAACATTTTTATGGTTGTCACAGAAGAGTGGGAGGTGGATGACGGGAGCTAACGGGGCGCCTTGCCCTCCGTTTGCCATGTCGGCAGATCGAAAATCGTTCCAGACCGGAGTTTTTGTTTCCGCTGAAATAACGGAAGGTTCCCCTAGTTGCAGGGTTACATGTTTTTTGGGGTTATGATAAATGGTCTGCCCGTGAGAGCTTATAAACTCCACTTTTTTGTTTTTCATGGCGGGTAGGTTCGTGAGTTTTAAAATGGCACGAGCAAAGAGTTTGCCTAACGCCACGTCAGCAATGGCAAAATCCTCTGGCGCAGATATGGCCGCCATCTGTTGTTTAAGAGAAACCGGAAAAGGAATTTTCGCGTGAGCTATAAAGACAATGTGCGGGTTCCCCTCCTTAACGGAAATATCGCATGCAACGGCGTCTACCGCGTCCATCGAGGTGCCAGACATAACTCCTATGAAAATCGCCACGGGTTTATGCCAAAGCCTGTTTTTGGTTTTTAAATTCTTTTTTTGCGCTTGCCAAAAGTTTTGGGTCGCTAAGGAGGTCGTAAACCGTCATGGCCATAGCCTGCGTCATGCCCAGCATCATTTTTTCACCTTTTTTACTCATCACGGCTTTTAGAAAATTGCGCGAGTGGTTTATGTCACCACGGTCGCCTATTGCATATTCAGGGTGAAGTGTGGGGATTATCTGGCTCAGGTTACCGATATCCGACGAGCCGATTTCTTCTGCCTCGCCAAAGTTTTCTTCTTCTATTCCTGCCATAGACATATTTTTTCTGAAAGCATAACCTATCGGGTGGCTTGGATAAAAAGGCTCATATTCGTAACCTATTTTTTTAAATTTCACTTTGCATCCGGTTGATTTCGCCGCACCGCGCGCACATTCTTTTACCTTGCCTACAAGTTCTCTAAAATATAGAGCGTCAAGCGCACGCACAAAAAAGCGCATGATAACTTTTTCAGGGATGATATTTGGCGCATCGCCGCCATGGGTAAATATGCCGTGTATTCTGGCCTCGCCGCGTATCTGCTGGCGCAGGGCGGAAACAGCGTTATAAAAAAGGACGCCTGCGTCGAGCGCATTTATACCTTGATCGGGGAAAGCCGCGGCGTGGGCTGAGCGGCCCGTGAACGTAACTTCCATATCGTGAATAGCATACATGCGGGCGATAACACGGGTTTTGTTACTTGGGTGGACCATAATTGCGGCGTCCACATTTTTAAAAACCCCTTTATCTATCATTTTTATTTTTCCGCCGCCCCCCTCTTCAGCCGGGGTGCCAATCACAAGCAGTGAACCTGGATGCTCCGGGAAAGTTTTTGCAATCGCCACCGCCGCTCCACAGGCCGTGGCGGCAATCATGCTGTGCCCGCACGCGTGGCCAATTTGGGGCAGTGCGTCATATTCAGCTATCAGCGCGATGTTGGGGCCTTTCCCCTTTCCCTTGTGCCTGGCTAAAAATGCGGTTTTTAACCCTGCAAAAGGTTTCGTGATAGTAAACCCGTTTGACTCAAGATAGTCCGCCGTGAGTTGCGCCGCGAAAACTTCTTCGTAACAAAGCTCTGGCTTGTCGAAAATGGCCCTGTTTATTTTGGCCATGTCGCTACTTAGATCGACGATTGTCTTTGCTATTTTTTGTTTGGCATTCATTTGTTTTATATATTAAAGGTTCCTTAAAACGCGTATATAGCTTAACTCCTGCGGAATGTCACGATCTTCGCAGTAGTTATGCTCCGCCAATATTTTAAGATCATCCAAAACCCGCTGGTCGCCTTCCACAGTTACGGTTTGTTTACCGGAATCAGCCAGAAGACCGCCAGCCTGAAGCAGATCAAGCACTGACCTGCAATTAAACTTTTCACCGTCTACTATCATAAAAACGTCGGTTCCATGTTCTTGCACAACCAGCGAAACGTAGGTGGAGGGCCGTGCGTGAAATCCTTGCGGCTGGGGTATCGGTAGCTCGTATACAATCGGTTTTGAGAAGAAAGAGAGTATGGATTCTGCCGCCTTGTTACCTTCTTTTAAATATTTACCACAAAAACGTAAGCCGTAGTTTGTGATGCACTCCATGAGCCGCTCGTTGTTTACCATTTCTGATATTTTTGTTTTAACGTTACTTTGGCGAATGTTGTTTTCGTGCCGTTCATAAAAATGTACAAGCCATTTGAGCGCTTCGAAAAGGTGCATGGAGATTGCCGTTAGCCCGCGCAGGTTATGGATTTTTTCGTTCGATTTTTCCAAAAGCCCGCCACGAATATATGTGTCATATTCGCTTTGAAGGTTATGTAGCAGTATCTCCATCTCCGTTACCATAGTTTCGTTTATCTTGCCGGGTATCAGCTCCTCAATGGTTCGCACTTTCATTTTCTGATCCAGTTTGTGGAACCTGAAATCTTTAACCAGCTTGCGGAAAGATTGGGCTATAGAGATGATTCTTTCTTCTTCGTTTGTGGCCTCTTCACCAGTGATTGTGTATGGAAGCTGAGGGGTTACGTTTAAATCCCATTCCTCTTTCGGCATTGGGGTAACCTTTACTTCATAGCCTTGCGCGGTGACTTCTTCCATCATCGCGTCAAAAAAATTGAGAAACACGGCGGAAAAATAGTCGAGAGTTTGCTGGGTCTTCTCCTGAAAATCGTGACGCAGGTTGTCTCGCTCTCCGCCCAGATAATCAGAATACCTGTCCAGTATGTGGTAAAGATGAAAGCCTGCTAAAGAGAAGTTGCGCACACACGCAACAAGCTCGGCAAAATAGAGCCATCGCAAATTTGTTCTGGCACCGTGATCGTCTAAAAAACCTTCAAGCTTTTCTGCTTCCTGTAGCAGGGTGAAGTAATACGGTTTGTTCACCGTCATGTTGGAGTCTTTGAACACGCTCAACATGGAAAACAGGCTTTGTGACTTGATCTGCACAAGAGGGCTGAACGCCTCTTCGCTTATTATCGGGGTGAGTGACCTGGTCGATTCTGTCATATCTGAAGTAAGTAACTCAGAAACTCCTGAGCCCGAACAGGAGTTTTAAATCGTTTTCGTCGAATAATATTCCACCGCCTAAAAGGAACGTTCGGTAATGGTCGTTCAAAAGTTCGTCTCCGCCTACGTAAAGGTAGACGTTTTTCATGGCGTTCCATTTTAACTGGGTTTTAAGTTGTGCGTTTTCGGCATCTTTATCGTAGCCTGAGAAATTGAAAATATCGGCCAATAACTCTACCCGCCCGCCTAACATGGAATATTCCGCGCCAACACCGACTGACGACTCTATCAACCCGCCTCTTATTGTAAGGTCTGAATATTTTTTGGCAATCAGCACCGTGTAAAGGAGTGAATCAAGCGTGTTCGTGCTACCGTCATTCTTCTTTTTTTCGCGCAGATCTTCGGTTACCTCTACCTGGTAATACTTATCTTCGCGCGGCTGGAGCCTGAGGAAAGCGAACGATTTTGTGTTGCTCTGGTCTGTTTGGGCTTCGCCTCTAAAACCCAACAGCACCCTTATGTGTTCGGTCTTGTTAAGAAACTTTCTGGCACCAGCCAATGTTTCGTTAAGGTTGTTGTAGACTTCCTCGTCCGACAAAAGTTTACCCACCGTTCCCTCGCCCCGTTCAACCTTCTTTGCAACATTGCCGATGGCAGTTCCTATTCCACCAATGGAGTCCATCATGTCGCCGATTTTAGACGAAGCGTCTGCCACACGGGTGAGGGTAAGTTTTAAGTTTTCACGGTTTTCTTTAAGTATGCCCTTTAGTTCTGCCGTCAGCTCTTTTGTGTTTTCAACCGTAGCGGCAAAGTTTGAGCTATTTTTCTTTATAAGGTCGTTAAGCCCTTTAGCAATTTCCTTTAGGTCTTTTGCAAGGTTGGGGGCGCTTTTTGCAAACTCGCCCGATAGCTCTGCCAGGTTCCCGAAAGTCGCCCGCATCGCGGCACGATTTTCAGACAGCATCGCTTGAATATCGGCGGAGGCAGACTCGATGTTGCCCAATATATTTTTTAACGCTCGCTCGCTCTCCTTCGTGCCAAAAACATTTTTAAGAGAAGTCGTAACGGCTTTTACATCGTCCATAACGCCCGACAGCTTTCTGGCAAGGTCGCTTATGTCGGCTGGCGCTTTGGTTTTTGCAATCGTGTCGCCGTTTTTTAACAGGGGTGAATCGAACGAGCTTTGCGCAAGCTCAATATAACTTTCGCCTAAAAGCCCGGCGGTTCTGATGGTTGCTACCGTATCTTTATGAACATCCGCTTTGCGTGTTAAACGAATAGTTACGCGGGCGTGACCGTCTGCCAAATCGATCGCGTCTACATAACCTATTTCAACTCCGGCAAGCTGAACTTTGGAGCGCTCTTCCACGCCCGAGACCGACGCGAAGTTTGCGTATAAACGCGTTTCAACTTCGTCACCAAACAAGGAGAGCCCGACCGTCTTAAAAGATATGTATAAAAGTACAATTCCGGCTACTATCGTAAGAAAGCCGACCTTGGTTTCAGGGGAGAGTCCTCTCATTGTCAGCCAACTATCTCCTGATATCTGTCTTGCCGCATTGTTACCTTCCCTGAATGCCTTCCGTTTGTCTAATAACCTTACCAATGTAACAGAACTCGGCCACTTCCGGCACTGTAGAATAAAGAACTTCCTCAGGCGTTCCAACAGCCACGAATTTGCCTTCATAGAGCATGGCTATGCTGTCTGCTATTTTATTGGCGGAAACCATGTCGTGAGTTATCGTTACGGCTGTGGCACCCACCTTTTTTTGTATGGATACTATAAGTTCGTTTATCTGATCGCACATAACAGGGTCAAGCCCCGTCGTTGGCTCGTCATAAAGAATTATTTGAGGGTCCATCGCTATCGCCCGTGCCAACCCCGCTCTTTTTTTCATTCCGCCAGAGAGTTCCGCAGGTTTTAAATTTTCGACGTTATAAAGACCAACGACGTTTAATTTTTCGGTTACTTTTTTTTCGATATCGCGTTTTGAAAGGTTCGTATGCTCCTTTAAAGCAAAACCTACGTTTTCACCTATGGTTAGCGAGTCAAAAAGGGCCGCTCCCTGAAACAACATGCCAAACTTGCGCCGAAACTCGTTTAGCCTGTCTTCGTCAAGTTTCCCCACGTCAACTCCATCAACAAGCACCTTCCCGCTATCTGGCGTTAAAAGGCCTATAATATGTTTTATTAATACCGATTTACCGGTACCGGACCCGCCGATTATCACCATAGACTCGCCACGTTTTATGTTAAGGTTGGCCCCATCCAGCACAACTTTCGTTCCGAAGGCTTTGTGAAGGTCGTGTACCTCTATTATGTTATCTTGCGGCATAGTTATGACTCTCCGCCGAACAAGAGGGCGGTTAGAATGTAGTCTATGATAAGTATGAGTATGGACGATATAACAACAGATCTCGTAGTGGCTTTGCCAACCCCCTCCGCACCGCCGTCAGTGAAAAAACCTTGATAACAACAGACGACGGCTATTATGGAACCAAACACCATAGATTTAAAAAGGCCGGAATAAATATCGTTTAACTCAAGAAAGTCAAAAGTCTTTTTAAAATATACGACAGGGTTAGCGTCCAAAACCCCCACGCCTATTCCTGCACCACCCAAAATGCCAACAGCGTCCGCCACGATAACGAGAATGGGAAGCATAATGGTTGCGGCGATGAAACGCGGGACTATAAGATATTTAACCGGATTGGCCGAAAGCGTGTAAAGGGCGTCAATTTGCTCTGTCACCTTCATGGTGCCGATCTCCGCCGCCATGGCGGAACCAGCTCTGCCCGCCACCATCAGGCCCGTTAACACGGGGCCTAGTTCGCGCGTCATGGAAAGCGCCACAACCGTGCCTACCATGCTTTCGGCTCCAAACCTGCGAAAGCCTTCATAGCTTTGCAAGGCAAGAACTCCGCCGGTGGAGAGGGCCGTTATAGCCACAACGGGAATGGAGTTATAACCAATCTCAAGCATTTGCTCGAAGATTGCCCGCATCCGAATAGGGGGCCGCATGACCCATTTAAGAATTTGCCAGGTGAAAATAGCGGCTTTCCCTACGGCACTGGATATCCAGATTACCTTTGTGCCTATTGCCGAAACGAATGGAATAGAAATTTTCACCTTTATAACTCACCTGACACATTAAAAACTTTACCGGAGCGCGTGTAAACGCGGGTCACGCGCCGCCCTATACCGCATAATATTTCATACGATATTGTGCCCGCAAGCTTTGCGATTTTTGTCACGGGAATGTTTTTGCTTTTGTCGCTTCCGATTAGCGTTACCACGTCTCCTGCCTTGGCTCCTGTTCCGGTTACGTCAAACAGGCTATTATCCATGCAAATTGTTCCGATCTGTCTTATTTTTATGCCCTTAATAATAGCATGGGCTTTGTTGGAAAGGCTTCTTGAATATCCATCGGCGTATCCTGCACAAACCACGGCCACCACTCGCTTTTGTTGCGCCGTCCATGTCATGCCATAGGAGACAGTTGCCCCTTTTGCCACTTCCCTCACCATCATTATTCTCGCTCTTAAACTTAATGCCGGTTTTAGCGCGACGTTTTTACCCGCAAAATTCTGAACGCCATAAATACCGATGCCGGGCCGCACCATGTCATAGCTCGCCTTTGGGTTTAAAAATATGGCGCTGGTATTTGCGGCATGTCTTTGAGGGAGTGTGAAACCGCAGGAGCGGATAGCGGACAAGGTCTCGTTAAAAAGCGATATCTGCGCGTTAGCTTTGGTGCCGGAATCTGCAAGGTGGGTCATAACACCTGCTATGCCTATCTTTTTAACGCGTGCCGTTTTTTTATAAAACTCAACGGCCCCGTCAGGGTCTGCTCCAAGCCTCGTCATGCCGGTATTTATTTTTATATGAACAGGAACAGGTTCTCGCCCAGCCAGCCTTGCAAGAAGGCGTATGTTTTCTATGGAACTTACAACGACCTCGGAACGGCTATTGATAATATCTGGCACCTGGTTTGGCAGGAACCCGTCTAGAATTACCAAACGTTTTTTATACCCTGCGCGCCTTAGCTCCAAAGCTTCGCCCACGGTTCCAACAGAGAGGCCCGCCACATTGCTATGACGCGATATTTCTTTATAAAGCTCCACCGCGCCATGCCCGTAAGCATTTGCTTTTATCACGGGAAGCATGGGAACCTTGGCCGTTCGGCTTATAAGGTCAAGATTTGCATTTATATCGCCTAAGTTTATCTCGGCCCATATTGGGAATTTTGGTTTTGCCATAAAGCGGCGGCTCCATTCAAGCCAAAAACGGTTTTTTAGAAATCGACATATCCACCAGGTTCCGCCATTGCCATGTCTTCAAAGCGGGTGAAATCTTTAAGGAAAGTTAAGTTCACCGTGCCGATGGGGCCGTTTCTCTGTTTGCCGATGATGATCTCGGCCCGTCCGTGCGTCTCTACTTTTTCTTTGTTGTAAAACTCCTCGCGGTAGACAAACATTACGATATCGGCATCCTGCTCTATTGAGCCAGACTCGCGAAGGTCGGATAGCATAGGGCGTTTGTCGGTTCTGTCTTCGGCTTTACGCGAGAGTTGGGAGATGGCTATAACCGGCACGCTCAGCTCTTTTGCAAGCTGTTTTAGCGAACGTGTTATTTCCGATACTTCAAGGGTTCGTGATTCTGATTTTCCGCGTGAGTTCATAAGTTGCAGGTAGTCGATCACAACAAGGTCAAGCCTTCCTTTTTCGTTCTGGAGCCTGCGGGCCTTGGCGCGTATATCAAGTGCCGTTTGCACTGGTGTGTCGTCGATAAATATAGAACAGTTATGAAGGCGTCCTGCGGCGGACGTAAGCTTGGGCCAGTCGCTTTGAGCTAAGTAACCTGTTCTTATCTTCTGGCCCGAAACCTTGGCCTCGGAGCAGAGCATCCTTAATGCGAGTTGCTCTGAACTCATCTCAAGAGAAAATATTGCGATCACGGCTTCTTCGTTATCCCGCGCCGCGTTTTGCGCAATATTCATTGCAAGGGCGGTTTTGCCCATAGAAGGACGTCCGGCGATTATGATAAGGTCGGATTTTTGCAAACCTGCCGTTTTTTCGTCCAGGTCTTTATAACCCGTAGGGAGGCCAGTAACCGAGCTTTGGTTTTCGTAAAGCTTCGCCACGGTTTCCATGCCGCTTTTAATGATGCTTTTCATTTCTTCAAAGCTTTTTTTGGAGCGCTCCTGCGATATTTCAAGCACCATCCGTTCAACGCGGTCGAGCAGAACCTCGACGTCTTCTGAATCTTCAAATGCCAGTGTGCCGACTTCTCCCGCCACGGTTATGAGTTTCCGTAAAATGGCTTTTTCTTTTACAATTTTTGCGTGGGCGCGGACGTTGGCGGCAGACGGGGTGGTCTCGACCAGATCGGCCAGATAGTCTACACCGCCGATATCGTTTAAATAACCGGCTTTACGCAAGGCTTCGGCGACCGTCATAAGGTCAACGGGCTCGTTGCGCTCGTAAAGGTCTATTACCGCATCAAATATTTTGCGGTGGGCTGGTTTATAAAAATCTTCAGGGCCGGACAAGGCTTCAAGCGTCCTGGGTAGCGCTTCGCTTTCTAACAAAATGGCGCCTAAAACGGATTGCTCCATTTCCATGCTTTGTGGCGGAATGCGCCCCGGACGGGTTTTAGTTTGCCTGACAGACGAAGAAATATCACTCATGCTTTTAATGGATTAGAAGACGCAAAAATTAATAAGCCCACACTCGTGGCAAAACCTGACCGGGTATCAAAGACTGTCGGATTGTATCGCTAAAAAAATGCAATTACAACGCTGAATAAGCCTGTACTTTAGAGAGTCATATATCAAGCGGTTGTGCTTTTATTCATATTTTTCAACCCATTTTTTTATGGCGTTCTCTCTTTCTTTTTTTTCCATATAGCTTGCGTTATGTTCGTTCATGAGCGTTAAGTTTTTTTCATGTTCCTGTTTGAGTTCTTCGTCAACCTGTTTGAGCGCTAATTGCCGCTCCGCCGGGTTTGAATAGTCGAATTCGCTTAATTCTTTCTTCTTTTTTACGCTATCTTTCTCCTCGGAAGTTTCTACTTCGGTTTCCGCCGATTTTTCCTCAGGTGCAGGCGGGCTAAAAGAAACGCTCCAGTCGTCCTCTATTTGTACGATACCTGTGTAGATGGCCCCGCCTGCGGCAGACCCTAAAATGAGAATCAAAAGCAGGAGTAACATTAAAATTTTCATGTTGTATATAACCTTTTTCCCACATTTTACACGGGTGTATGACAATTATTTTCATATTTGACAATTTTGGGACAAAATAGCCTATGTCATTTTTATGACGTTTTGAAGTTGCTGTAACAAAAGCAAATTCAGCTAGTTGGCGAAGGCCAAAAACTCCCTCGTGGCACCCTAATTGCATCTTTTTATTTACATAAGATTTAATGAAAAATGGTTATTGGAAAGGGAATTTAAGCCGATAAGCAGTTATTAGGTTGTTGTCCCATACAGGGAGGAATTGGCTATGAAGAGAAACGAGCATGAAACAAAGTTTAAAGATCTTTCAAACGCAATAGTGAACGCTTTGATAAATGATGAAACGGTAATGGCACAACTAGAGCAGTTGCGTGACCGGCACATTATAGAGCCTGGTGCTCTATTGGGCATGGCCCTAAAAGTGACGGAGCTTTTGGAGATATCCGGGGTGACTATTTCAGATGACGAGAAAAAAGCCCTATCCGATAGCGATAAGCCGCAGAAAACAAAGGCGAAATCGCAGGATACACCGAAAAAGCTTTCATCTGCTGAAGCCAGGGAAACCATCGACGGGCGTGATTTGAGCGCAAACGAGGTTCAGTTTCAGGAATGGGTGAGTGAAAAATTTGACGCCGAGGAGTGGCTCAAAAAAACCGGCCTTATCTGGTAACGTTTTCAGGCTATGCTGGAGTGTCGTTTGCTCGGCGCTCCAGTATATCGCCTGGTTTACAGCTCAAATATCTGCAAAAATTAAAATCTTGATATTCCCCCCCTTTTTTTGATACACTTCTCCGCTTGGTGGATCAACTCCTTGCTCCTGTCGGTAATGTTGCCGTGGGGGAGCTTTACATCCATAGGGAGGCATTATGGCGAAAAAGTACGAAACTCTTTTCATTTTAAAACCCGATTTGTCGGAAGACGAAGTAGGGGAGAACCTTAAACCTATCATAAGCCACATAGAAGGCGATGGTGGATCCGTTATAGCGGAGGATCGCTGGGGCAAAAAACGGCTTGCCTATCCTATAAAAAAACATAAATACGGTTACTATCTCCTCTTAAAACATGAGGGGCCAAAAGGCGAAACCATCGCCAAGATAGACCGTGTTACCCGTCTTAGCGAAAACATTTTAAAGGCCATGACGGTTAAACCTTCCCCTTCATGGGATCTCCCCAAGGCGGAGGAATCTGAGGCTAAGGAAACACCGGCAAAAAAAGCTGAAGAGCCGACAAAGACCGAAGAACCTGCAAAGGTGGAAGCTTCTACGGAAGTTGAGGCCCCTGTTGTAAAGGCGGAGGAACCGGCAAAAGTGGAAGAGTCTGCAAAGGTTGAAGCTTCTACGGAAGTTGAGGCTCCTGTTGTGAAGGCTGAGGAGGGTTCCGAAGATGGCAAGCCTGAATAGAGTTGTTTTAATCGGCAACCTGACTCGTGACCCTGAGTTGCGTTATATCCCTTCCGGCACTGCCATTTGTACGTTTGGTTTGGCAATGAACGAGCGCTACAAACAGGGCGACGAATGGAAAGAAAAACCCGTATTCGTAGATATCAACGTGTGGGGTAAACAGGGCGAGAATTGCTCGGAATATTTGGGCAAGGGACGCCAGGTGTGCGTGGAAGGTCGTTTGAATTTTTCCCAGTGGGAAACCGACGAAGGGCAAAAAAGAAGCAAGCTCGATGTTACGGCCGACCGCGTGGTGTTTCTTGGTAGTCGCGGTGAGCCTGCAGGTTCCGGCGGTGGTGGAGGAACCAGTGCGCGTGCGCCTGTAAGCAACTCTTCCAGCGAAGACGACGTTCCGTTTTAATTTGAACCGATAGAAAAATTAATCCTTGATTTTGGAGTTTTTTGAATATGGCGTACAACAGAAACAGTGGCTCATCGCAACGCAGGCCGTATTACATGCAGAAAAAAGTTTGCAGGTTCTGCATTGAGAAGGTCGGAGACATCGACTATAAAGACGTGAAGGTTGTAAGAAACCTTTTAACGGAGCGAGGCAAAATAATCCCTAGCAGAATTTCGGGTAACTGCTCCTATCATCAAAGAAAAGCCACGATAGCCATCAAAAGAGCCCGCACTATGGCTCTGGTTCCGTTTGCGTATAGCTAAACGGTTTTTTTTGATGGGTATACGATTTAAATGGAGGGTGGCATGAAAGTTATATTGACAGATTTTGTTCAAAGCCTGGGAGCGCCCGGCGACGAGATTGACGTAGCGCCGGGATATGCGAGAAACTATCTTATTCCTAAAGGCTTGGGTTTTGAGGCGACAGTCTCTAACCGCAAGACATATGAGAACAACTTGCAACAACGCGCCAGAAAAATGGCCAAGGTCATAAAAGAAGCCGAAGCGCAAAAGACGCAGGTTGATGTGCTGGAAACGTTTGTTTTCACACGTCGCGCCGGTGAAGATGGCAGGCTGTTCGGCTCTGTTACAAGCGCAGACATTGAAAAGGTGCTTGCAGAACGTGGCTTTAATATCAGCAAACGGCAGATCGAACTCAAACAGCCGATCAAAACCGTTAGCGAGGTTGAAGTTATGGTGAAAATCCATACGGGCGTCTCGGCCAAGGTTATGGTTTCTGTTGAGGCCGAAGTTATCGTGGAAGCCGAAGATGACGAGCAGGAAGAAGAGATTACCGAAGAAACTCCGGCACCGGAAGAGGAAGCCGTTGCAGAGGAAGAACAGGCCGAATAATAACGGGGCCTTTTCTTCTGTTAGTCGTTTCGGCTGGTGATTCTGTTTTTCTGAGGCGGTAAACATGGCGCAGGTTGTGCGCAATGGAGGCTAAATGGACAAGGCGCAAATCATCAGGGATAGTGTTCTTGCTACGTCCCTTGATTCAAAAGATGTAGAGCGTCTTGCCGAAATAGCCATCGCCAGAGAATGCGTTCGCGGCGATATTATCATACGGGAAGATGAGGTGGATCGTGACATCTTCCTTGTATATGAAGGAAACGTGGCTGTTGAAATACGCAACCCAAGGGGCAACGATTCTTATCATCTGCAGGTGATAAACAGAAAAGGGCTTGTGGGTGAGTTGTCGTTCATCGATGGCTCCAGGAGAACGGCCAGCGTCGTGGCTAAAGATAATGGCGTAAAGCTTCTTCATTTTCAGCATAAAAAACTTGCAGAACTCATGGAGAGTGATTTTAAGCTTGGCTACATAATTATGCGTAACATCGCCAAAATTGTGTGTGGGCGGATGCGTAGCACAACGCTTGGTCTTCGAAACCAGGTGATCTTCTAATGATCTTTATATTCCCCCCCACCTGTATTCACGCTAAATCCTTTTAATCATGCGGATTGGTGACGTAAGGGCCATACGAAAATCTGAGAAATTCAGGCGTTTGGGAAAGGTAGACAGGGCGCTTAAGGTTTTATCCGGGCCTACTGCTGAAAAAACCTGCGATGTTAGGGTCTTGATAAGACGGGCTGTTCTAAGCGGCTCTATCAACGATTTGGAAACCGCTCTTTTAAAAGATCCACAAAATGGCACGGCTCTCTTTTTCCTTGCTGTTAAATCTTATGAAAATGGCGATTTTGATAAGGCAACACAATATATATCAAAGGCGCTTGAAGTGGCTCCTGATAACATCTCCGCCCAGGTTTTGTCGGCGTTAATATCGCTTAAAACAACCGGCTCACTTGATCCGCTTTTAGCGTTGGGTAAAAATTACACGGCGACGACCATAAAAATAAAATCACTTTTGCTCATGGAGATAGAAACGCGTATATCAGTGCTTGATAAAAAAGACTCAGGAGCGAAGGAGCATGAGCATACGCCCGGCGGCGTTTTAGGTTTTATTTTCGATGTTATGGACGATGTCGCCGTGTGGGTCTATTGGCTGATTCAAATAGTGCCGGTTCTTTTTCTGTTTATTGTAAATGGTGAACGTGCTAAAAAAAGAAAACTTGTTATCGACGCCTCACGGCTTGAAAATGTGCGAAAGCCGGACTCTGCCTATCAAAAATTCAAAGCGGTTTTGGAGCTTGATGAAAATGACATGGACGCGCTTGAGTTTTTAGTTCGCTACCATATGGAGAAGGGGGAATGGCAAAAAGCGTTGGCTTTTCTTACAAGGCTTGAAAAATCTACCGGGCCGGACATTAAAGACTTCCCAATTTTAAAGCGGTGGCGTGCTGATATCTTTCTTGCAACAAAACGCCATGATGAAGCGTTAAAACTTTACACGGAAGTGGAAAATGAATTTGCACTCGATTATATCCTTCTATACCGCAAGGGGCTTTGCGCTCTTGTTACGGGGCCTGTGGCGCTTGCTCTTGGTTCTTTTGAACGCGCGCTCTCGCAACCGACGCCAGACCTTTTAAAGGAGCGCCTTGTGCGACTCTCGGAGCTTTCAGGTTAAAGCCGCTCCGTTTCGTGGTCGATATGTTTTACATCGATTATTTCTGGTGGCGTCGGGAAAATCCTGTTTGTTCTTCTCATCTTGAGTCGCATTATGTGCGACCTTCTTATGAGTTTAGAATTGTTGGTGTTGTCGGTTCCAACAGGGTCGTATCGTAAGCAGAAAGACTGTTCACCTTTTAACAGCATGTCGATTATAAGGTTTAACGAATAATTGTTCATCAGTGAAACATCTTTGCGGGTTATTTTGTTGCGGCTATTTTTTGCCCCCTCAACATGTTTTCTCCAATTAATGATGTCGCTCATCTTTAGGGCTCTTTTGAACACTACTTTTTTTGCGCCAAACCCCCGGTGACTTTTTTTCACAACTTTTCTTATAAGTGTGTCGTTTTGATCGTTATGCATAGACACAACTTTCGATGCCAGCGTCCAATATTTTTTTGCAATAAACCTGTCGGCCCGGAATTCCCAATATATATGCCCCAGCCTTTTGGTAGCCGACGTTGAATAAAGCAGGTGCGGAATAAAATAGTTGTGCGCGATTATATCTGCCGCAAGATGTGTGAGATATCCGTAGGCATACGCCTTGGTTGAATTGTCCGTCGCTTCTTCTAAAACCGCAAAGCCTACGCTCCAGTTATGGCAATGGTCGTCATGCCGCTTGTGTCCTTTGCCTATGAATATATCGGCGCTTATGCATCCGTAGATATAATCGTAGGGGGAGGTCGCCAAAACCGCCGCAACATTCGGGGCTATAAGCCTTAAGTTGTCGAGTATGAAACTTCCTTGTGCAACGTGTATTCCGGCTCCCCACGCTTGTGCCGTATCTGGTGCAAACAGGGTAAACAAGCCGGCCAAAACCGCAATTAAAAACTTTATGTTTCGCATGGCGACCCGGTCGTGACGGATGACGGTTTCAGGGCTTTCCACTCGTTGAACATTTTTTCCATCGTAATAAAATCTTTTTCGTTATCGATATCGATGGTGGCCCCTCCATGGGTTGTTGCAAGATACCCCGCGCGAACTCCAAGCACTTCCCCCATTCCTTCTACTACAAGTTTCATAGGCGTGATGTGGCGTGTCATGTCGCTTGCTCCCTCAAACCCCATGCGGGTTAGGGCGAGTGAGACATGCAACGTAAAATAGAGCCACACCTTTGAAGGGACGCCGGGGATACCCCAAAAGTCTTTTAGGAGTTTAACGAAGTTATGAAACCTTTTTTGGTATCGTGCGTCATATAGTTGCTGAATAGCCGTTCGGTTTTTAAAAGCGAAAGGGCGGGCCATGTGCAGGTTGTTTATTCTGTAAAGCCCTTCGCGAAAATGCATATACGCCATTTTTATTCCGGGCTTTTGATCTGTCGGATAATATTTTTCGAGCGATTCTTTTGGCGTTAATCCCACCACATAATCATATTTATCCATGTCGGCCCGCGAAATAAAGTCGTCAATCTCTTCGCTTGATATAAGGGGCGAGTCACACGGCAAGGCAAAAATAACACGGTTTGCTATATCAGGATTATTTTCCGCACCGTTTTTATAGCCATCTATTGTAGCTAAAAAACCGTTCCACACGTTGTCCACAAGGTGCCCCCACTGCTCTAGGATCACCACAGGTTTTTCGCCTTTGTAAAACTCGTTTATCGCCTTGTCCAGGCGCTGTTTGTTTCCTATTACAAAAATGCGCCGCACGAGATCTGCCGTTGCAAGCGCCTTTAGGGCATGAATAAAAAGAGGCTCGCCACATATTGTAAGATGTGCTTTGCTCTCGCCCCGTATAGGGTGTGCGGCCCCTTTGTCGCCGCACAACAGGAGTGCGTCAACCGCTTGTAATGGCTTTTGGTCTTTTTTCTTTTCCATATATCAATACTATGGCAAATCTGCCGAAGATGGGTAGGTTTGTGCAGATGCAAAACGGATTTTGGTAACGCTTCCGGGTGTCGGCGTTATAAAAGCTTGTTAACGGCTTTGCATTTGCTTTAACGTTTTTGAAATGACAGATCGTGCGGTTGAGTTGTTTTCAGCTCCCAGTCTTTTCTCAAGCGCTCTAACGGCCTCGTCCGTTCCGATTTTTCTAAGCGAGCGTACTGCGGATAAACGTACCATAACATCGGCATCGTCAAGCCCGCGGGCTATGAGAGGTGCCGCCATTTTTGTTCTGGACATTGACAGAGCCTCGTAGGCGGCCGAGCGCATAAAGGCAGAAGGATTATTTGTCGCCGTAGTCTTTATAGCGTTTATCGCATCTTCGCTTCCGTAGTAGGCAAGGGCCGTTAGCGCCCTTGCGCGTACGATGGTTAAAACTCGTTCGTCGTTAACCATTCGCAGAAGGGAAGCTTTGGTTGAGCCGGGCTCAAGCCTGTTCCAATAGTCTGCGTCCGGTGTTTCATGATAACCGGAAAGTGAAGATATCAGGTCCTCATAAGAAACAACCACGTTCTGCGCGAAAGATTGCGCGGGCGCAAAAAGCACGATTGTAATGACCAGTACGGCTAACGTTTTCATAAAAATTCTCTTTAATATCATCTGCCTATTATCTTACTAATGGATGAGTATTTACAACATCCAACTGGTATCCGGAAATTTCACTTTGAAAGGAACCTGTTGATATGAGACCGGAATCTATTGTCCAGAACATAAGGTTTGCGGCTCCTTTATCCCTGCATTCAGGGCCAGTCACTTTTCCATCCCCGTTTTGGTCATTCTCGATTCCGCATTCAGGTGTGTCTGGCAACGGGTCCTTTAAATTTCCATCAGATTCTGTTGTGTGAAACAAACCCATATAGTGGCCTATTTCGTGGGCAAGTATCTTTACCAAAACACGTTGATCCGTTTCGTGTTCCGTGAACCCTTCGGCTGAATAGCCATACTTTGCCGCACGGGCTACGATGCCGGAAGCCTGGGTTCCATGTATCGCGGGGCCGGGGATGGCCCCGTCGCGTCCTAATATACGATTCGGTAACCAAGGTAGCAGAAAGCAGTTTATGCCATTGTCACTACGCCCCAGGGTCTCGCGGGAGGCGCTTGCTAAAAACTGTGTCAGGTCGTCTCCTGTGTTCATGTCGGCTATAACTTCAGGGTTGTCGATAAATTCTACCCGCAAATTGTTTATAGTTATTCCGGCCTGCCCTAAAACATCGTTTAGCAGGTTTTTGATATTGTTTGCTTCCTTTCTGTCCGGGATCACAGGGTTCGGTTCCCCTGCGGTATAAACGAACAGGTTTATATCAAGTTTGCCGGATGAAAAATCGCCATCGGTTTTATATACCTGCGTGACGTTGACAGTAGCGTCTGATAAACCCAGATTCTGTATTTTAAACTGGTAGCTCCCTGCTGGAAAGGCTGTTGAAACGGTGTGGATAGGGGGCAATATGGCGGAGATAGTTTTATCTGGAAGCGCTACAAGGCCATATTGATAGCTCATGAAATCGATTGGCAGGCCAGCGCTTGATGATTTGGAACCACTATTGCGATCGTAGTCGTAAAACAGAGTGTCGCCGCTTTTTATTCCGTCAACGGTAATGGTTTGCTCACTGTTAAATATAATCTGGTTAACAACCCCTCCTTCGGCTGTAAAGGCTGTAAGGTCAGGCTCAGCACCTGAAAAAGATACCCATGCGAATTCTCCAGCCGGGACGTGGGCCGGGTTCAAGGGTGTAATTATAAGGGCCGTGCTTTCATTATCGTCAGCCCCCCCGCCTCCACCGCCGGAACACCCGGATAGGGTAAAAATAATAAATAGTGTCGTAAAGAGGAGAGAGGAGCGCAAAATTGAAGATGGTGGGTATTTTGTCATTTTCCAGTCTTTAACGTAGCACAATAGAACATATTTTTTTGATGTCCTCATATTTTAGCGTGGACGCCATAGAGTTGAAACGGCTAAATTTTTTTGACGTAATAAAAGCCACTTGGGGCATCTTTTTGTGCTATAAAAGTAGCTACTACCAATCAAAAATTAAATCATGTCGCTGGATAAATTTAAAGAAGAGTGTGCGGTTTTTGCTGTACACAATCACACAGAGGCGGCCAACCTCACCTACCTTGGCCTGTATGCGCAACAGCATAGGGGGCAGGAATCTTCGGGGATAGTTTCGTCTGATAACGTGCGGCACTATGCCGAAATTGGGCTTGGGCGTGTGTCGGAAATTTTCAATGAAGACAAAATATCACGCCTAAAAGGCCTTTCGGCCATAGGGCATAACAGATATTCGACACAAGGCGAAACACAAATCAGAAACGCACAGCCTTTCGCCATAGAATATTCACATGGCCCGCTTGCGCTGGCGCATAACGGTAACCTTACTAACGCTTCAGCCGTGCGGGAAAAACTCGAAAGGGAAGGTTCCATTTTCCGTTCCACAAATGACTCTGAAATCGTTATTCACCTTATTGCCAAAAGCCGCGAGCCGAGGTTAAAAGACAGGGTCATAGAGGCCTTGTCGCAGGTTGAAGGTGCCTATTCCATGACGATAATGAGCCAGGATGAGCTTATCATTGCGCGTGACCCTAACGGGTTCCGCCCTCTTGCCATGGCCCGGTTGGGCGCGGCTTATATTTTTGCCTCTGAAACTTGCGCGTTTGACCTTATAGACGCAAAATTCGTGCGGGAGGTTGAACCTGGAGAGGTCGTTGTGGTTAACGATGAAGGACTCACAAGCTATTTCCCGTTTGAGAAAGCTCCTAAAAAACATTGTATTTTTGAGTTTATATATTTTGCCCGTCCTGATTCTATGATTTTCGGCTCCGGTGTTCATCATGTAAGAAAAGCCTTTGGCAAACGGTTGGCGAAGGAGTTGCCGGTTGACGCCGATTGCGTAATTCCTGTTCCCGATTCCGGCGTCGTGGCGGCACAAGGTTATGCTGAAGAAGCCGGAATACCCTTTGAGACCGGTATTATACGCAACCATTACGTTGGCAGAACATTTATTGAGCCGTTGCAATCTATACGTCATTTCGGTGTAAAAATAAAACATAATCCGATACGTGAACTTATCGAGGGCAAAAGAGTGGTGCTGGTAGACGATTCTATAGTTCGTGGCACAACCTCGCGTAAACTTGTTAAAATGATGAGGGACGCTGGCGCTAAAGAAGTACACATGCGCATATCTTCCCCACCTACTACCCACTCCTGTTTTTATGGTATCGATACACCTGCAAGGGCAGAGCTTATTGCCGCCACATATAGTGTAGAGGATATCAAGGGTTTTCTTGGCGTTGAATCTCTTGCCTATCTTTCGATGGAAGGTATGATGGGCGCGTTAAATGAAAGTTCCAATTTTTGCGTGGCCTGTTTTGACGGTAACTACCCCATTCCCGTTCCCGTAGCTGAAGGCCAAATGGAACTACTTGAGAAATCGCTTGCGGAGACTGCCTCACCTGATGATGGCAAGCAGACGCTCTACTAAAGTAAAGCTTAAAGGTGCCGCCCGGGTGGTGGCGTACCCGGGCGGCTAGGCATTGGGGGTGGGAAATGGCTTAAAACACAAATCCGTATACCAAAAGAACCTGATCCAGTCCTCTCTCGCGTATTCCTACTTTATGATTACTGCTAGATGGCGTATAGCTCAGCTCCATCCTGTCTCCGCTAAAGAAAGAAAACTCAACCGTTTTATAAAAATTCATCCCTACGTTAATGTTATGGCTGGGAGATACGCCCAGGCTCATTGAAAACACTTTTACGGCATTTTCCTTGTGCGCTTTGCCTCCGCCAAAATATTTTGTGCTGATGTTGCCGTCACCTCCCTTATATACTTCTACGGGGCGCATAAACGGCTCTATCGCCTTCTTAAGCTTCGCTATCGGTTTGAAGGCAAGCAACATGTCGCCCGTTACGCGATACGCTTCACCTCTTGCCCTGTTTTCAATGCGATTTCTGTCCCGGTCAGACATTTGCAAGGTTCCGTCCTGATTATAAGGAGAGGCCTCAAAACCGGGTATAAGCGCTACTGTGTTCATTTCGGTTGCAATATACTCAGAACTTGTAATATTCGGGAAAAGGCTCTTTCTTAATGCCACGCTCCAGGCGGAAGGGTCGTTCTGCCTGGTAGAGCTTGACGTATCGGCAAGATAGAGCAGGCCCGCCTTAACGCTTTCGTTTATGACCTTGTCGTTGTTTGCAGGAGCGGTGCCATGATTTGCGCAAAGCGCCTGGGTTGCACAAAGAAACCATGCAACCAAAACCACGCCAACAATGTTAAACACCGTTCGATAACCCATAATCTTGCCTCTCCTACATATAATTTAGATGCAGTTATGGTGCCGTGGGGTTAGTTTTTTAAATAAATAAAACTGCTTGATTATCAGATGGTTACAGGTTTATTTTTAGGTGCCGGAGTACAGGAAAGCATGAGCATGTATATATTTGTATACACATGGAAACAAAAGTGCAGATTTTTGGTAGCTAGGCCCAAAAAACCGTTGGAAGGGTTAGGTCGCCGCCCACATATTGTGGTTTAAGGTTCTTCGTCCAGAATATCGGCTATGTCGTTAAAAGATGTTTCAATTTGCTCGCCGGAATTCATGTTTCTTAGCGTACCCATTCCTTTTTTCAGTTCGTCTTCACCTATTATAAGGGTATATTTGGCTTTTGACCTGTCCGCTTTTTTCATCATGCTTTTCATGCTGGCAATACCAAAAGTTCTCTCTACCTGATATCCGTATGAGCGGAGACGGTGAGCTATTTCAAACGATCTTAATGACGCAGTTTCTGTCATCGGTACGATAAAAATATCGGGATATTCCGCAAGTTCTTCTTCATCCTCGCTGGCCAAAAGGCTTATGAGACGTTCGATGCCCAGCGCAAACCCGATGGCCGGTGTTTTGGGGCCGCCGAACTGTTCTACGAGCGAATCATATCTCCCCCCGCCGGCAACGGAGTTTTGCGCTCCCAGTCCTTCCGATACGACTTCAAAAGCCGTTCTGGAATAATAATCGAGCCCGCGCATTAGCTTTGGGTCTACGGTAACCGGAATTTCAAGGTCTAAAAGTGGTTTTCTTACGTTGTTAAAATGTGTTTCGCAAGAGTCGCACCTGTATTTATCTATTGTCGGCGCATTTTCCGTTATCGCTTTACAGGTTGGAGATTTGCAATCGAGCGCACGCAGTGGGTTTCTGTCTATGCGCGATTGACAATTTTTACAAAGATCGCTCTCTCGCTCCTTAAGGAATTCGTAAAGCGCATTGCGGAACGCGGGCCTGCATTCAGGGCAACCGAGCGAATTTAAAAGAACCTTAAGCCCCGGCACACGAAGCTCGGTGAAAAGATCCATCAACATTATAATTACTTCGGCGTCGATAGCAGGGTCGTCTGTTCCAAAAACCTCTGCGCCAATTTGGTGAAACTGGCGGAACCTGCCCGCCTGCGGGCGCTCTGCACGGAACATCGGCCCCATATAAAAAAGTTTTGTAACTCCCGGAGGGTTATATAGCCCGTTTTCTACATATGCCCTTACGACGGATGCGGTTCCTTCGGGGCGCAAGGTTAAAGATTCGCCGCCACGATCTGTAAAGGTATACATCTCTTTTTCGACGATATCGGTGGTTTCGCCTATAGAGCGCTTGAAAACTTCTGTTTTTTCAAACGTAGGTATTCTTATTTCTTTAAAATTGTAGAGCGTGAATATTTCCAGCGCGGTTTCTTCCACAAGCCGCCATTTAAGCGATTCGGACGGGAGGACGTCTTTAACACCCCTTACGCTTTTAATTGCGCCTTTAGCCTTCATATAAGAACACCTGAAAAAAATTTGATAAGTGAGTGTACATTCTCCTTTTTAGAGAACAAAAGCGCAAATTTTTGTTTTTCACCACAATTTTACGAGTCAAACAGGTTGTTACTATCATTCTTTCTTTTTGGCGATATCTTCGCCTTTTCATCATCGATAATAAACGAGGTTTTGATTTGCTTAAACAGCAGGTGGAGGAAAAGAAGAATGTGACGGATGATACAAAAACTCACGCCTATTACCGCAAGGGAGGGTCAGCCGTGGCGGTCTTATACTTTAAACGAGATTGCCGCGTCGCGTTTAAGTAAACGCTTCTCGCAATGACGTATGCGGCCAAGTTGACATACAACCTTTGATTAACGAAGAAACCAACTTATTTTTTTGAAAAGCGGACCTGACACAATATTAATAACGGTTCAACCATAAGCTGGCCCCAACTGTCATTGCGAGCGGAACGGATGTTTCGCGCGGCAATCTCAGGCATGGCAAAAATTTACCGCCTTCCTATCCATCCTCCACTACATATATACTTAACCGATGCAAACTCTCGATATCGTCGTCTTAACTATCTACGTTGCAGGCGTTGTTGCCTTCGGTTGTTTTTTCTATAAAAGATCATCAACCTCAGAAGGTTTTACGTCTGCCAACGGAAGACTGCCCGGATGGGTTGTCGGGCTATCTATTTTCGGCACCTACCTCTCGTCCATCTCGTTCCTCGCCTTGCCCGGCAAAGCGTTTGCCTCTAACTGGAACGCGTTTGCTTTTTCGCTATCTTTGCCTTTCGCGGCATACGTCGCCGTGCGCTGGTTCGCCCCGCTATACAGAAGCGCAGGCGATATCTCCGCATATGCATATCTTGAGCGGCGGTTCGGTTTGTGGGCGAGGCTTTATGCCGTAGTTTGTTATCTGCTAACACAGTTTGCACGCATGGGAACAATCCTGTTCCTCGTAGCTATAGCGATGGAGCGCCTCACCGGCTGGGACATTACCACCATCATCATAGTCGCAGGTATTCTTGTTACGCTTTACACGGTTATAGGCGGCATCGAAGCCGTGATATGGACAGACGCAATTCAAAGCGCGGTTTTAACGTTGGGCGCTCTTTTTTGCGCAGGTTCCATAATCTTCGACATGCCGGAAGGCCCATCGCAACTTTTTACTATCGCATCCAACAGCGATAAATTCTCGCTCGGCTCCTTTACATTATCGCTCACAGATTCCACCTTCTGGCTCGTTCTGATTTATGGCATGTTCATCAACCTGCAAAATTTTGGAATAGACCAGTCATACATCCAGCGCTACCACACGGCAAAATCGTTGGCAGAAGCCCAAAAGTCTATCTGGATAGGCGCTTTAACTTACGTTCCCGTTAGCGCACTTTTTCTCTTTTTAGGTTCTGCGCTATTTAGCTATTACACCGTATACCCAAACCTGCTCCCGGAAAACGTAACCGGCGACAGGGTGTTCCCATACTTTATCGCAACGGAACTTCCGCCGGGCGGGGCGGGGCTTTTGATTGCCGCTCTTTTTGCCGCCGCCATGAGTTCTATAGATACGTCGCTCAACTCATCTTCCACTATTATTCAGAGCGACATCTATTTGCGTTTTATAAACAAAACCGCGAGCGAAACTCAAAAAATAAAATTCCTGCGCGTTACAACCATAGTGATGGGCGCGGCAGGAACGGCCTGCGCACTGCTTATGATATCTATCAAAAGCGCACTGGACGTTTGGTGGAGTTTGGCGGGGATTTTCTCTGGCGGTATGTTGGGGCTCTTCCTTTTAGGAGCGTTATCAAGAAGAACGGAATCGCCACAAGCAGTAACGGGCGTTATCATCGGCATACTGGTTATCGTGTGGGCGACGTTCTCTCACAACTTCTGGTTTGCCCTGGCTAACCCGTTTCATTCTCTCATGACAACCGTTATCGGCACGCTTGCTATTTTCTTTGTCGGGATGTCGCTATCGAGAAAAAACAAACGGCGTAAAAAAGGGAAACCTGCTGAAACGCTTTTTGATCTTTAACGGTTACTCACGCTCAATATCGCTAGTGTCGAGATCTTCATCTTCATGGATGAATTTGCGGAGTTTTGCACGCAGACGTAAAACACATTTTGTATGGATTTGTGAAATGCGTGATTCGGTTATTCCTAAAACCTCACCGATTTCTTTCATGGTAAGTTCTTCGTAATAATAAAGCGAAACCACAAGCCGTTCTTTTTCAGGCAACATATCAATGGCCTGTGCAATTATGGTGCGTATCTCACCCAGCCTTGCCAAAGTTTCAGGGTCTGTTTCTTTCGTTCCGGCCAGCACTTCCATAAGGTCACGTTTTTCACCATCTTTGCTAACCCCGCCCAAATCTTCGATAGACATAATCACCTGCCCCTTGGCCTGTTGCAGAAGGTTATGAAAATCGACAAGGCTCATCTCCATATGCTCGGCCATTTCCTTGTCTTCTGCGGGGCGGCCCAGCTTTTGTTCCAGCTCGGCATATCCGGCAGAAACCGTTGTGGCTTTCTGCCGCACAGACCTTGGCACCCAGTCCTGACTTCTTAACTCGTCTAACATGGCACCGCGAATGCGTATCTCCGCATATGTTTTAAACTGCGTTTCCTTATCCGGGTTAAACTTTTCGATAGCGTCGATAAGGCCTATAACCCCGGACGAGATAAGGTCGTCCAGCTCAATATGCGAAGGCAAACGCATGGCGAGCCTGTACGCCACATATTTTATGAGCGGAGAATACTCAACTATAAGTTGATCGGCTTGCGGTGTGCCAAGCTTGACGCCTCCTGAGAGAGGTTCGGAATAATATTTATTTTTCATCCAGGCCGCTTTAAATTAGTCAATCAGAGAGATTATAAAATCATCCGTGCCGACTGTAAAGCTTTGTGTTTTTTATGATTTACAGATAGCCGAACCGGTTTCGCCTAACTGCCGCCTCGCTCTTCGGCTTCTCTTTTCTTTGCGGCAAGCAGGGCCGCGCTTGTAATGGGCCTAACCCGCTCTTCAAACAGGGCCAGGGCTATAAGTTTTCCAACGATGTACATGGCAATTCCCGCGCCTGTTGCCCTTAAAACGGCGGTCATTATTTCTGTGCCGGCTATCATGGATATAAACCCCGCAACACCTGCGGCAAAAATAGCCAAAGCCGCCGGGAACCTCGCACCAAGATCACTCATAGCTTAAAAACCCTTTCGCAAACCGGTTTATCGTAAACCCGACATCTATATTGACAAGGCTTTTTCCCATCCGATAGATTCAACAGGATCTCTTGAAATTATAAGCCTCGACGCTATCCGCCTTATAGCTTCTGCCGCTTTGGAATTAGGATATGCCTCTATAAACAGCCTTTGCGAGCGAACGGCACGGCTAACGGAATCGTCTGTTGGTATGTGCCCCAAAAAATCGAGACGAACGTTTAGCCCGAACCTGTCTGCAACTTTTTCCAACCTCGATTTTACATTTTCACCTTCGTATGAAGTTTTAACGTTATTTACGATAAGCTTAAAATTGTGCGTATCGTAGCTCCTCGATAAAACTTTTATAAGGGCATACGCATCGGCGAAGGCTGTAGGTTCTCCTGTCGTTATAACGGCAATCTCGCTTGCCGCCGAACAAAAATACATTACGTTAGACGAGATACCCGCGCCGATATCGAAAAGTATAAAGTCGTAATTTTCTTCTAACGCTTCAAGCTCTGTTTTAAGGGCGAGCTTCTCTTCGCCGGTTAACTCGGAGAACTCGCGCGCACCAGAACTTGCCGGAAGTATTTCTATTCCGCCAGGGC
>UOGC01000135.1_pt1 | contig 40311 bp, 43 predicted proteins | sample 1988541 | NCBI WGS metagenome assembly UOGC01 (sample SAMEA4712194, study PRJEB27164) | hydrothermal vent metagenome | biome: marine basaltic hydrothermal vent biome; feature: marine hydrothermal vent; material: mineral | place: Pacific Ocean | collected 2011-06-14/2011-07-23 | depth 1689 m
CTAATTCCCGTGATAGGTGTATCATTTCCTTCCACTGACTTGCGTGAACTAGTGGATAGTCAATTTTACATTGTATTTCAACAAGATCACCCGGATACTTAGCTCGTTTTTTTAGCACCTCCAAAAATAGCAACATCTTTTCTTTAGTCGTGTATTCTGGTAAATCTTTAAGAAGGCTTTCAACCTCATTTCTTCGGAATCTTGGAGCCTCTTGTTTCTGTTCGTTGTATGTCCTGATATATGCGGAAAGTTTTGGGTTAGATAATAAAGATTTGCGAGTAAGTAACTCAACCTTGTTTATAAAAAAAGGGCCACATCTAGGACATTCAAAAAAGGCCGAGCCAGTTCTCCAGTCATCTTGTTGCTCCACATTCGCATACGAACAAACCGGACAAGCGTTTTGACTCATTAATTACGTTCCCTTACAAAATAAACACGGCATACGCTACGACCGTTGTGTAGTCGGTAGACTTCACAATCGTGCTTTGAGTTTCGTTAGTTGTTTTAACTATTTTGTTGGACATCCTGAAGACGTCTTTTTTCTCGTCCCAGTTTTTGTCTTCGTCAAACTCTATGCCAAGTGTAGAGGCCAGCATGGCCGCCGCCAAATCTTCTGCATATTCGCCTGCTTCCTGCTCTGTTTGGCCAAACCCGTGATGCTCGCTTAAATAGCCGTAACTGTTTTTATTTGTGGGGATAGCGCACCCTACCGATGCAAAAAGAAGCCTGTGCGGCTCGTTAGACGAAACCCTGGCCTGCACGCAAAAAGTGATTGCGCCTGGCTGTAAAAGTTTAACCCCTTCTTTACGGGTGATAGTTTTGCAATTGGGCGGAAAGATGGACGATACGTTTACAAGGTTACATTTTTCTATTCCGGCATCGCGCAGTGCAAGCTCGAACGAGCGAAGCTCCGCTTTATGGGTTCCCACCCCGTGGGTAAAAAATACCTTTTTGGGTACTCTGTTCATCTACCGTCTCACTCTTCAATATATCTTGTTGTTATTGGGTGGCGCCTGTCTCTGCCGAAAGATTTTTGAGTTATCTTAACGCCGATAGGGCCCTGCCGCCTCTTGTATTCGCTTGCGTCGAGCATGTGAACAATCCTTAAAACAAGCTCCCTACTGTAGCCGAGTTTCTCTATTTCATCAACGCTCTTTTCGTTCTCGATATACTCTTTTAGTATCGGGTCCAGAACATCGTATGGCGGGAGAGAATCTATATCTTTCTGGTCGGGCCTAAGTTCCGCCGAGGGTGGTTTATCGATAATATGTTGAGGAATTATGTCGTATCCCGCTTTTTTATTTCTCCACCTGCAAAGGTCATATACTTTCGTTTTTAACAGGTCTTTGATAATCGCAAACCCGCCAGCCATATCGCCATATAACGTACAGTAGCCAACGGCAGTTTCACTCTTGTTGCCGGTGGTGAGAACTAACCAGTTAAACTTGTTAGACAACGCCATAACCAGCGCCCCGCGTATTCTTGCCTGTATGTTTTCCTCTGCAACGTCTGGTTCTCTGCCCGTAAAGGCTTGTGCCAGAGTTGTGTCATATTCTTCCATCAAGCGGCCTATCGGCATGGATATCATTTCGACGCCCAGGTTCTCCGCAAGTTTTTTAGCATCAGTTATAGAACCTTCAGACGAGTAGGGGGAGGGGAGGGAGACCGTGTGTACCTTCTCGGCTCCCAACGCGTCTACCGCTATGGCGCAGGTAAGGGCAGAGTCTATTCCGCCGGATGACGCTATCACCACATCGCCGAACCCGTTTTTGCCAACGTAATCAGAAAGGGCCAGTGTGATGGCTTTATATATCTCCTCATTCTGATCCTCTATTTTTCTACGCTCTGTCAATGTTATCGGTGGCTTTTTTATGGGGGCTGGCTGAACCTCTATTACTTCACGTTTTGGCGTTCCTTTAGACTCGGAAACAGGAATATCCACAATAAGCAGGTCTTCCGCAAAAGCGGTCGCCTCGGCAATGATCTCGCCGTTCGCACCCATAACGAACGAGCGTCCGTCAAACACAAGTTCGTCCTGCCCGCCAACAAGGTTTATGTAGGCAAACGGTATTTTGAAGCGTGCAACAATCTCGCTTGCGATTTTGTGCCGGACGTTAAGACCATCTTCCCTGTATGGCGATGCGGCGATGTTAATAAAGAGGTTCACGCCTTCATCTGCTTGATCCGCCAGAACGGAGTTTTCCACCCATATGTCTTCGCATATGGAAATGCCTATCATGCAATCTCCAACCTTCAGGAGGGGCCCATTGGTGCCGGGTGTAAAGTAGCGTCTTTCGTCGAACACGCCGTAGTTTGGGAGTTCGGTTTTTAGCACCGCGCCAGATACTTTGCCGCCTTCCAGAATCATCGCCGTATTGCTAACTCCGTTAATATTTGCAGGAGCGCCAACGATAGCGGTTATTTCTTTAGTGTCTTCCGCTATTTTATTTGTAGCTTCTCCGCATTTTTTTATGAACGGTGCGCGATTTAGCAGGTCTTCGGCTGGATATCCGGATATGCCAAGTTCAGGAAGTGCCACTACGTCTGCATATTCGGCTTTTGCACGCGCCAACTGGCTTTGAATAAGGCTCGTGTTGTTTTTTATATCCCCCACGACGGGGTTTATTTGGGCAAGCGCCAGCCTGAGTGAACGGGTCATTTAGCCAGCGCTACCGTTTTTTTTTCAATCTCTTTTTTAGGGTAGGGGAGGTAGGTAATTTTTGCTCCCTCGCTATCTTTCATGGTCGCATAGAAAGACCCTACGGCGATTTTTGAACGTATCTGCACCGGGATAAGGTATTCATCGTCGGTTAACCATATCCACATCTTTCCCTTGCGCTGGAAAACTCCCTCCGACTTCAAGAACGGGCGAACCACAATGGTGTCTACCATACCTTTTGGCAGGTTCAATCGCTCCTTGTGCAAGATCCTTACTTCCAGCTCATACTTTTTTTTGTCGTCAAAAATAGGGATGTAAAGACGTGCGCCGACTTTTATTTTATCCCGCATTGTTCTGAGGTAGAAAATGGAGGATAACGGGTCCTGAGAATCAGGGTCTATATCGAATTCTTTCGGCTCCTTGTCGTTTACCGTATATTTAACGGTAAGCGCTTCCTGGTTAAACTCCATGATTTTTGTTTTACGATAACTTCCTTCGGAAATTTTAATTTCTACCTTATGACTGTGCAGGTTATCAACGTCGAAATAGGAATAGGTGGCGTCATCCACCCTGTGTATTTTTCGCACCCATCCGGTTGACGTGCTTGATATTTTTAGTTTCTGTACGTTGTGGCCGTTAAAATTTATTTGCGACACGACTTCAAGCCGGGCTTCGCCCGCAACGATACCGAGCCATGAAACGTCATAAATAATTTTTTCGCCGGGCTTGAATGGAAGGCGCTCTGTTCCCGTTAAAGCATCGGCGTAAGCCTGCGACGGAGCCAAAGCGAGTGATACTACAACAATAATCGCCAGAAACCTGTTCAAAACTGCTATGCGCCCCAAAGGTGTTAGTTGTCCAACTGAAGGGCGTACTCCTTGTTGTTGTTGATATGGAGTATCTGCCAAAGATCAATTTTGTTGAGCTGTGATGTTTTATACACTTCAAGGTTGGCGGCGTCTACGAAATCTTCCAATCTCATATCCATTCTCCAGCCGATCTTGCGGAAAAAAGGATCGCAGAAATTTTCTACCTTGGCTACCACGGGGTTTGAAGATACGAAGTGGTTAACCACCACCATAGAACAGTCTACCTTGCCTACGCGCCGCATTTCGTTCATAACCTTAACGGGCTCTGGCACCACGCTTATAATGTGAGTTGCCACCACATGGTCAAACGAGTTTTCCTCAAAGCTCATGTTGCATGCGTCCATCTCAATGAGGGTGACGTTGGTCAGGCCGCGGTCGGCCACCTTTTTCTTGGCCTGTTTTAGCATATCTGCGGATATGTCTATCCCGATTACTTTACAGTCCGATGGGTAAAGAGGCAGTGTAAGCCCCGTGCCAACGCCTACGTCCAGAATCACGTCGCCCGGCTTAAACACAAGCTCCTCTATCGCCCTTTTCTGGCGTGGATGAAAAAACTGCTTGAAGAAAAAATCATAGCAGTGAGCATAGGAGTTATAGATCTTTTTTATGCTGTCATATTCCATCAGTCAACTTGTCCTTCCAGGATCTCTTTTTGTTGTGTACCGGCATTATTAGAGCCAGCCTTTTCATCTTTTTGCAACACTTCCCCCATCGCTTTTGCGGCATTCACCGGCAGTTCCATAATGCGTTTTAAAAGCCCCCCGATACCGCCTGCAATAGACTGAAGTGGAATTGCCTTTACGTTAGGCCCGCCAACTGGTCCTTCAGCGGTGAAATAGAGCCCGAGCAATGCTTTATTCTCCCCCGTCAATACTTCACCGAACATCGGGATGCTTGTGGCAAGCCGGTCAATAGTTCTAAACGGCATAACGCCGATTTTCATATCAATAGCGGCGTCGGCCACATTATAGTCCCCAACAGCCGATATACGCATAGCCTCTGAGTCGATCATCAAATTTTCTGTTCTGGCAATACCGGACGACAATTTGAAATCAGCTTTTATATTGTTGAAAGGCATTCCGTGCACAGCAAGGTCTGGAAACTTCAGTTTAAAGTATTGTGAAACGTTAAGTAAAGAGAAAATCTTGGAAAACACTGTAAACTTGTGAATTACACCCTCATCTGAGCTTATGGAAAGAGACCCGGCAAGGCTCCTTTTCATAAGATCGATAGTTGCGCCCTTCCCTTTGACGTGGCCCGTCAGGTTCAGTTTTCCTGAAATAACTTCTTTTGTCTTTAGCGCGTCTTCCATATAGTCATTCATTTCAATGTCTTGCGCCTTGAAGTTATAACCAAACCCTATCATGCCATTTCCAAGGATTCGCAGTTCTCCATCTATAGTTATACTACCTCCGTAAGCGGATAAGTTAATTGGAGCCATATTAAAGGTGTCGTTGGCAAATCTCATTGTCAGGTTCAGGTTGTCGTACGATATGATGCCGATTTTCCCTTTTTGTGATGTTCCTTTTATGTTCCACTCACCTCGCGCGAGATATCCTGGTTTTTTCTTTTCTACTTTTTCTCTTGTTTCCTCCAGTTTGTGTGTACGCAGGAAATCTTTTAAATCAAGCGATTCGGCTTCCATGTTGATATTGAATATCGGTTTTGCCTTGAATACGGCATTGGCGGATAGAGTGAACTTGCCGTTTCCAAAGCGACCGTTGGCGTCGCGCAGGAAAAGCTTATTGTTTACAAGTTCAAAAATACCGTTGGCTTCCCTGAATATCCCTGAAAATATACTGAGCTTGAAATTAGCGTTTTCGAGCCGTAATGTTCCCAAAAGTTTTACCTCTTTTTTGGGACTCTCTTTTTTTAGCGAAAATGCACCACTTATATATCCACCGCCGTCGATATCGTCTAACACTTTAAAGAACCTGTCCATGTCGTCAAACAACATTCCGTCGGACGAAAAGGTTAAGTCTATCCCTTTCCCGTTTGCAAACGCTCCCAAGTCTCCGTTTACTTCAAAGCGTGACTCGCCGATATCTACCAAAAGGCGGTCTGTTTTTAGCTTGTTAAGGTTAGTTACCGAAAGTTCCAAAGCGTAAATATTTTTTAAGCCGTTTTGCTTTTGTATGACGTTTGCGAGGCGATATTCAGCTTCTGTCATATCCAGTTTTTGCGACACTTTGAAATGGGAAACATTGCCCCGTACGCTCATCTCCATTTTTGCCGTACCCGTTTGGGTATAGATATCGCTAAATTTCATGAGCCAGATATCGCTTATTTTATCTAGCGACATGGTAGATTTAATCGTGATATCAAGCTTTGGGTCTTTTTGAAACGCGTTTAGCAACGTGCCATAAACAGAGCAGGGAGACGAACCCATTTTCCATGAAAGATTTTCTATATAAAAATCGTCCTGGCTCATTTCCATTTTACCATTCAGGTTTAGCAGGGGAAGTTCGAAAGATTTATGCCTCATGGCTACGTTATCGAACATAATTTCACCATCCATTGAAAGGGTGGATGTTATGTCGGCAGTGTCTCCTGCAATGGTAAGGTCAACTTTAATGTTTCCTTTCACCTCCTCTATTTTTTCAATCTGGTTTTTAAGTTCGGGTGAGGTGACCTTTGCCGAGAGGATACGTTTTGCCTCGTCAAGGTTTACGTCTGCCTTTATATACACTCCAAAGGAAGGCCAACCGTGGATGTCTGTTAAATATCCAGATACGTCTGCAAGCCTGCTCGCCCCATAGCGCCCGGTGAGGCTGTCTAAATAAAGTTCGTTTTGCGACAGGGTGATAGAGCCTGCTATGTCCAGAAAAGGATAGGTTAAAGTTGGCAGAGAAATTTTCATTTCGTTAAGTGAAAGCTTGCCGGAAAAGGCGCGAAGCGATTCGGGCGTTCCAATCTTCCGCAGTTTTTCAAGGTCGCCGTCAAACGTGAAATTTTTAAGAGCTATTTTGCCCGCCACAAGGTTTTTGTTAAGGAACGTTGCTTGCTGGGCGGTTAATGCCTTCTCCGGTAGATAACATTTAATGTCGTCTAAATCGACTTCGTTCATGCCGAGAGTTACAAGGATTTTGGGGTTTGGCGTGTTAATTTCTTTGGCTGTCCCGCTTGCCGTAAGTTCAATTACCCCCATGGTAGCCTTGGCGCTGTTGATGGTAACTGTGTTATCGTCAAGCCCTGTGTCGTAATTAATTGTGATCGTTTGTGGCGGCACTTTATCTGCAAAAACTTCGCCATCTCCGAGCCTTACATCTTTAAAAACAAAATTGCCGGAAGATAAAAAACCGCTGGTTTTACTGCCGGATATGTTGCCGTTCCATGAGGCTATTCCCTTAAGCTTTCTATTAAGGGGGAGATGTGGTGCGATGTAGGGCCACACGTTTTTAATATCCAGTTGGTCGATAGATGCAGAACCTGAGAGGGCGACATCAAGGAGTTTCCACTCCTTGTTCAGAACGGGGTTAGCTTTTATGTCAATGTCCAGCAGGGCAGGGGGTACGCCACCGGTTTTAAGCTCTCCTGTTACCTTTAACGCAAGCGACTTAACAAGCCCTCTGCGTGCAATACTAATTTGAGCGTTTGTAAACATCGTTCGAAACGGAGCAGTTCCAACGGCATTGTCTTCCCAGTAAAAAACGCCGTCTTCAAGCTTAACTTGTCCGAAAAAAGCGAGAGCCGATATGGCGGTAATCTTTTTGCCAGCGGTTGCCCCTTTTGTTTTTGTCACTTTTTTATTAAGAAGGGGAACGTTAAAAGTGCCGTCCTTCTGCCGCACAAGGTGGATAGTCGGTTTCTTTAAAAGAATTTGACTAAAAGAGAACGTGCCTTTTAACGCGTCATTCAGGCTGATGTCCACTACCGCCTGTTTAACGCTCGCAAGAGGTTTACCAGCCTTGCTTACAATGATGTTGCTAAAGGTTACGCCAGGGCCATCGAAAATGCGGATGTCTATATCATCGACACTGAAATTAAGCCCAAGCTTTTTGGATACGACCCGCTCAAGCAGGGGTTCCAACTGAACTTTTTCTAGAAGCAGGGGAAGGGCTACAAGAAAAGCGATGACCCAAGCGGTTAGATATAGAAAGCAGACCGTTATCGGCGTTTTTCTACTACACGCCTTATGCTTTTCTTTTTTTTTGGTCGGCTCAGGTTCCCCGGGTTTGGAGCTCATTTAAGCTTCACTCGACCTGCCCCCAGCGGAGCAGGTCAGTTTAAGGTGACTTGATATGAAAGCTCGACAATGTGTCGACCGGAAAAAAACGTTTATTTGAAGCGTTCTGCCAGACGTGCCGCTTTGCCCTTCAGGTTTCTTAAGTAGTAAAGTTTTGCTCTGCGTACCTTACCAGCGCGAACAACTTCCACTTTTTCAACTCTCGGCGAATGAAGCGGGAAAATACGCTCAACACCAATGCCGGAAGATACCTTGCGGACGGTAAAAGTTTCTCTCACTCCGCCATGTTTTTTGGCGATGACAACACCTTCCACAACCTGAATGCGCTCTTTTTCGCCTTCAATAACACGCATATGCACGCGAACGGTTTCTCCGATATTAAACTCCGGAGGGGAGGCTTTCATGTTTTCTTTTTCTACAAAATCTATTGCATTCATCTCAAATCCGCCTTTTTGGTGAAAAGCCCGTTCGGCTTATATGGCCGCTATTCGCGTCCCAAAAGCCTGTCTATTATTATTGCCGCGGCGCATCGAACCGGCAGGTGGTTAAAATCACCCGCACCTTCGATAGGAGCCAGCCTGATATCGGCCTTTTCCATAGCTTCCGGCGCCATGCCGTGCCCCGTGCCGAACATCACTATGGATCGCCCGGCAGAACCTAGAAGCTGTCTTGCTTTGGCGTAACTTACACAGTTACCATCACTCTTGGCTCCGGTGGATACAAGTGTAACCTCCTGTTTGCCAAGTGAGAAATTATCTATCATGTCGTCAATAGTGTCAACAACTTTTACATGTGCCAAGGCCCGCTTTCTGTGCGGGTTATGTTCGCCGCCGTGTCCTTCTGTCCAGTGGCGGGTCATTCTGGCAATCAGCCTTTGTTGTGTTTTTAGAGGCGTTACTATATAAATGCTCAAAATTCCATATGTTAAGGATAGCCGCGCCATGTCATGCACGTCGAGCGTGGTAACAGACGTGGTTACGATATCACCCGTTTTGTTCAACATCGGGTGATGTATCAGGCCCACTGCCACTTTTTCGGTTGGGGATGGTTTCTCAATCATTGTTTTCCACCGTTATTTTTCGTACAAGCTCTTTTTCGGAGTTCGTAAGGTCTGCCTTAGCGATAAGGTCCGGCCTGCGTTGCGCCGTTCTGATGATAGCCTGTTCCCGTCTCCATTTTTCAATTTTTCCATGATCGCCAGATAACAAAACGTCTGGAACCTTCTCTCCCATAAACTCAGGCGGGCGAGTGTAATGCGGGTGTTCCAGAAGATTTTCAGCGTGAGAATCTTTTTGTGTCGATTCAGCTTCTTTTACAACTCCGGGGTTAAGCCTTGCCACCGAGTCTACCAAAACCATGGCAGGCAACTCTCCTCCCGTTAAAACATAGTCGCCAATAGATATTTCCATGTCGGCAATGAGCCGAACGCGTTCGTCTACTCCTTCATATCTGCCGCACAGAATAATAAGCCCCGGCAGTTTTGCAAGCTTGCGGGCTTTTGCATCGCAAAACGGCTCACCTTGCGGCGTCATCAAAACAACCTTGGCCCCCTCGTTTTTTTGTTTCAGTTCAGCTACGGCTTCTGAGAATGGTGCAGGCTTCATAACCATTCCCGCGCCGCCACCATAAGGGGAGTCGTCGGTTATCTGATGTTTGTCGTGCGTCCATTTGCGCAAATTATGGACAGAAATGTTAACGATGTTTTTTTCCTGCGCCCTGCCGATAATGGAGTGGTTTAATGGCCCGTCGAACATTTCAGGAAATATCGTTACGATATCAAAACGCATTTTTACTCAACCTCTTCCATAGGGGAGATTACTATCCTCTTTCCCTCGATATCCACTTCCTTCACTATTTCAGCAATATAAGGAACAAGAAGCTCGCCACCATCCTCTTTTTTTATCTCCCACACATCTTTTTCACCGGCGGAGAAAAAATCTTGCAAAACTCCTATCTTTTCGCCAGAGTCATAGTCGAACACCGGAAGCCCTATGATGTCTTCGTAATAATACTCACCATCAGGAAGCTTGGGCATAAGATGTTTCGGGGCGAGAACCAACGCGGGTGTTATCTTTTTAACGTCTTCTGGTGTTTCGATTCCATTTAATTTGGCGATAGAAGAATTGCCGCCCCGGAGGGAATCTATCGCCATCGTAAACGGCTCACCATGTTCCGGCTGTATGGTGAGAGGCTCTCCCAGAAGGTCCAAAACGGCGTCTTCAAAAAATGCTAAAAACTTTATTTCGCCGTGTACGCCGTGTGGCTTTAAAAACCTGCCAACGGCGATTTTGTTTTCCGATCCTGGTAAACCTGTTTTGGACAAGAGGTTATTCCAAAATTTCCAGGCTGGCTCTTGTGTCCCTTTTGGTGGCTGATGCAGACAGAAGAGCGCGCATGGCCGACGCCGTTCTGCCGCGCCGTCCTATGACTTTGCCCAAATCCTCGTCGTTAACCTGTAGTTCGATAACAACGCCATTGTCTTCTTCAACTTCTTCAACACTCACGTCGTCAGGATGGTCAACCAAAGCCTGAGCAATATGCTCTATAAGTTCTTTCATTTAATTATCTATCCGAATTTAAGTAAAACTTGAAGCCACATTACAACGGTTTATTATTGCGCTGTAAGACCTTCTTTTCTTAACAGGCTTTTTACCGTGTCAGAAACCTGTGCGCCAACCTTGAGCCAATATTCAACGCGGTCCTTATGCAGGTTTACCTGATTTTCTTTTTTGTTCGGATTGTACTGTCCCAGAGTTTCAACGTTGCGTCCGCCGTCTCTTGGGTTGCGCGAGTCTGTTGCCACGATTCTGTAAACAGGTTTTTTCTTTGAACCCATACGTTTTAGTCTTAATACAACAGCCAAAATATTCTCCTTTAAAAAATTAAATTATTGTTCCATGCCTAACCCTGCGCCGCCACCGGCAAAGGGGTTCATCATCGATTTTTTCCCTTTGCCACGGCCCATGGTTTTCATCATCTTTTTCATTTTCTGGAAATTTTTAAGCATACGGTTAATCTCAACGATGTCCGTTCCGCTACCAGCCGCAATTCTGCGTTTTCTTGAGGTGTTAATAATACCCGGAGCGCTTCTCTCTTTCAACGTCATAGAATTTATGAGAGCTTCGGTTCTTAACATTTCGTCCGGGTCGTAATTAGCATTTTTCATGGCAGACGCCGCACCAGGAATCAACTTCATGATTTGGTCAAGCGGTCCCATTTTTTTTATCATCTGCAGTTGTTCCAAAAAATCGTTAAGGTCGAACGAGGCGGAGAATATTTTTTGCGCCTGTTTTGCCGCCTTTTTCTGGTCGATATTTTCCTGCGCTTTTTCGACGAGGCTCAAAACGTCGCCCATGCCGAGTATGCGTCCTGCCAGCCTGTCCGGGTGGAACGTTTCGAACTGGTCCACCTTTTCGCCAATACCCGCAAATTTTATAGGAACGCCCGTTACCTTTTTAATAGAGAGGGCCGCGCCACCGCGTGTGTCGCCGTCTAGTTTGGTTAACACGACGCCCGTCATGCCGATTTTTTCGTTAAACGTTTTGGCAACGTTAACGGCATCCTGCCCTGTCATCGCGTCTGCTACGAACAATATTTCGTTAGGCTTTACGGTTTCCCGTATCTCCTTCAGCTCGTCCATCATGTCGTCGTCTATCTGCAGGCGACCAGCCGTATCGACAATAAGGACGTTTGCCCCCTCTTTAGTCATGGAGGCCATGGCCTGTTTGCATATATCGACAGGTTTCATATCTGGCGTAGCGGGGAACACCGGAATATCTATCTGTTCGGCAAACGTTTTTAACTGTTCCATGGCGGCGGGGCGGTATACGTCTGCGGATACTACCATCGGGTTGTAGCCCTGTTTGGCTATAACCTTGGCAAGTTTAACGGCAGTAGTCGTTTTACCTGAGCCTTGAAGCCCGGTCATAAGCAGTATCGTAGGGCCGCGCTCGGCAAAGTTTATGCCAGTCGTTTCACCGCCCAAAAGTTCGATCATCTTGTCGTGGACGATCTTTATCATATGCTGGCCAGGGTCGACGCCTTGCGCGGTTTTTGTTCCGAGGGCGTCTTCTTTTACCGACGCGATAAATTCTTTGGTAACGGAGATGTTTACGTCGGCTTCAAGCAGTGCCATGCGGACGTCGCGCATGGCTTCGCCGATATTCTCTTCGGTCAGCTTATGAAGGCCTTTTAATCTTTTTACAGCGCCTTCAAGTCGCTCGCTTAATGACTCAAACATTTTTGTACTATTTTAGATCTACCGTTTATCGAAAACTGGAAAATATATCACAAAAGACAGGTTTAGCATACGAATAAGGGAGGGGAGTGGCAAGTAATTGAAAAAAAGCCGGAGACGACTAAACCGCCTCCGGCTTTCGATAACTTCCTGCTATCCCTTTTTATAAGAAAGGATTTGCGTAAAGGAGAATCAGCACGACAACCAACGTGTAGATAACCAGCGACTCAATGAGCGCCAGGCCGATCAGCATGTTGGTAAAGATTCTACCGTAAAACCCGGGGTTCCTGGCCATAGCGTTAACGGCACCGGAAACAGCGGCTCCCATGCCAATTCCACCGCCACCTGCGGCAAGCCCTAAGCCGACAACGCAACCCAAGGCAATATAGCTGTAAAACCCAGCATATCTCTCTTCACCGCCCACGGCGCCTTCTGCAAAACCCATAGCGGGTGCCAGCATGACTGCCGTGAAGATAAACAGCCCAGCGATTTTAAATTTCTTATCCACCGTAAAATTCCTCCTTCATTTATATAGCGTGACGCTTAACTTCGATAATCTTTATCAGTGCGCCTCCTCCAGCGCCCCGGATATGTAAACAAGTGAAAGCAGAATGAAAACCAGTGTCTGCAAAATTCCAAGCATGAACGTTAAGGCGATCATCGGCATCGGCAAAAAGAGCGGCACGAGAAAGCCTAAAACAAGAATAACCAGCTCGTCTCCACGCACGTTACCAAAAAGCCTAACGGCCAACGTAAGCGGGCGGGCAAGGTGAGAGATGATTTCTATAGGAAGCATAAGTGGCACCATCCACCAGACGGGCCCCGTAAAATGTTTAACGTATGAGAACCCGTGGCGATATACGCCAACCGATTGGTATACGACAAAAACCGTAATTGCCATGCCAAGGTTTGTGTTCACGTTAGCGGTAGGAGACACGCACCCGGGGAAAAGCCCGATCATGTTGCCGCAGAAAATGAAAAACGCAAGCGTGCCGATAAGCGGGAAGAACGTCCTGCCATCTTTGCCGAGCATGGAATCTACAAACTGGGCAAGTTCAACGATAATGGCTTCTATCACGTTCTGCAAACCTTCAGGGACCATGCGATACGACCCTTTCAGCAATAGTGCCGTAATGAAAAAGCCCAGCATGATAACCCATGTATACGTTACATGGGGATAGTGTTCAAGCCCAGCGATCGTTATATAATTTATAGGTTCCTGCATTTTTTCTATCCGTGTTTATGTGCGACCTGCGCCTGCTTTAACAAGCTCATACCGTGCCAGGCCATTATTGCGATGAAAGTTATTGAAAGCCCTGCCAAAAGTGCCGGGAAATGTATTTTGCCGGCAATGGTGAACTGATGAATGAGAACGGCTATAAGCGCGAATCTGAAAATAAAAAGGAAAAGCGTGGCCCCCTGTGCAACCGGAGGCGAAATTTGCGTTGCAAAAACTTTTCCAAGGAAACGCTCAAGATAAACGAAGTTGGCCAGGGCGATAGCACCGCCTAACGCAACGGAAAAAGAAACGTTGAAATGCGAAAAGGGAAGGGTAATTGCGACCGCAAGAAAATAGAGGATAACGAACGTCCGCCGCAACCCCTTAATGTTCTCAGCCATGTTTACCTTATCAAAACTATTCATGCGTTTCCGGCATTTTTAAATTTGCTCAATCAAACCCGTTCTTTGTAGCTTCCCGATAAACGTTCAGGAACCCCGCCGCCACTCCGAATATAATAAAAAGCAACATTAACCACGGCGCAGTGCCAAGCCAACGATCCAGAGCCAACCCAATGCCGAAACCTATGAGAATCGATACTACGATCTGAATCCCAACAGTACCTATGAGGTATATGTTTTTATATGTTTCGTACTGCTCTTTCCCGTCCTTATCGTCCGGGTCACTTTTCTTGGGCATATAGCTTCGCGCCAATGTTTAAAATCTTTAAAAACGCAAGGTTACCGAGCGCTCATAAGATCGCCGATGCTAACAATTGGAACATAAGCGTGTCAAGGCTTTTATGGCGAAAAATGGGGTTTTAGATGTCTCTGTCGACTATATAATCGGCGATGGCGCAAAGGGATGTGAGCCCGGCGGATGGAGGGAACCCTGAAATGAGCTTTTTTGCCGTATTTACATATTCACGGGCCTGATTCATCGTGTATGCCAGAGTTTTGTGTCTGTTCATGATTTCAATCACTTCTTCTAGATGAAGTTTGGATATTTTATCGGTTTCCAGCGCCTTGTGTATTACTTCTTTCTCTTTTTTATCAGCTAGTTTGAGGGCGCGAATGAGCGGCATGGTAATTTTTCCCTCGGAAATATCTGCGCCCAACGGCTTGCCCCATGTTTGCGCCTGACCCGCATAATCGAGCGCATCGTCAACAAGCTGAAAGGCAAGGCCTATATTTCTTCCATATTCGGCCAGGGCCAGTTCAGATTCTTTCGGCGCTCCCCCCAGAATAGCGCCGACTATAAGGCAGGTTTCTATCAAGGCTCCTGTTTTGCGATAGATGGTTTCAAGATATTCCTTCTCGGTAATATCTGTGTTCATCGTATTTACAAGCTGCAAAACCTCTCCTTCGGCCAAAAGCCTGGTTGCGCGGGAAACAGCCTGTATTACCCTTATGTCGTTATCCTCGCTCATAATCTGAAACGATTTGGCGAACAGAAAATCACCCACCAGCACCGATGCCTGATTGCCAAACTTTATGTTTGCAGACGCTCCGCCCCGCCTCATGTCGGCTTCGTCTACTACGTCGTCGTGCAGTAAAGTTGCGGTGTGGATATATTCAACCACGACGGAGTGTTTAATATAGCGGCTGGCTCCGGTGTAGCCGCAAAGTTTGGCCGAGGCTATAAGTAACAGCGGGCGAATTCTTTTGCCGCCACCGGCTGTTAGGTATGAGCTGACCTTCGGGATGATGGTTACATCGGTCTGGAAATTATCAGCGATACCTTTCTCAACCCTTTGGAGGTCGTCTTTGTATTCAGCTATAATCTCTTTAAAATCAACTTTCGAGAGCGATTTTTGTCCGGTCTTTATATCTTCTGTCACTTTTATCTTTTGTATCCTGTGTACATGCTGATATCAAAACAGTATCATAGAGGCGGTCTTGGGGTGTCAAGAAGTTCTACACATTTTGGTTTTTAGATATGAACGAAGTATTAATGACAGTTAACGTAAAAGATACACGTGGGCTTCTTAAGAAGCTGGAAACAAAGGCCATAGCAGACGAGCCTTTAACATGGGATGAAGCTGTTTGGGTTTTGAATCTCGGCCCGGAGAGTATGTTTGACCTTTTGGCGGTAACAGACAAGGTGAGACGATATCACAAGGGAATGGAGATATCGCTCTGCTCTATAATCAACGCGAAATCGGGCAGATGCCCTGAGGATTGCTCGTTCTGCTCACAATCCGTTCACGCTACCGGCGATTCACCGGTGTACGACCTGGTGTCTGCAGAGAAGATTGTAGACGGTGCCAGAGAGGCAGTTTCAGCAGGTGCCCATAAATTCGGAATAGTAACGTCAGGGTATGGTTATACCGAAGGTTCCGCCAAAGCGGAGCTTGACAACATAATTACCGCCATAGGCGAGATGAAAAGCAAAACCCCGATACATAGGTGTGCGAGCCTCGGCGTGATAGACGAAGATACGGCGCGAAAACTTAAAACTGCCGGGCTTATTGAATATCATCACAACCTTGAAACGGCGAGATCGTTTTTCCCTTCCATATGCACGACTCACGATTATGAAGAAGACGTAAACTGCGTTCGTGCGGCAAAATCTGCGGGGCTTCTTGTTTGTTGCGGTGGCATACTAGGCTTGGGAGAAAGTTGTGAACAGAGAGTTGAGCTTGCGTTTACCTTAAAGGAACTTGATGTAGACTCTGTTCCGCTAAACTTTTTAAATCCGCGTGAAGGCACCAAACTTGAGAGAGCAAAACCGTTGGAGGCTTTTGAGATTCTCAAAATCATATCGGCTTACAGGCTGATTATGCCGACTAAAGATATAAAAGTGGCGGGCGGGCGAGAAGTGAACCTGCGTGATTTACAGTCGCTCATTTTTGCCGCCGGGGCGAATTCTGCCATGGTGGGAGGATATCTAACCACTTCCGGTCGCAAATCGTCTCACGACCTTGCGATGATTAAAGACCTGGGCCTTACCGTTAAAGAATGTGACTAATCTGTTTGAAGAAGATCTGGCCCATGCGGAACAAAAAGGGCTTTTGAGGTCGCTCCGTATAATAGAGGGGTGGGACGGGCGCTCTGCCGTTATAGACGGTAAAAAAGTTACGGTTTTCGGTTCCAACGACTATCTTGGGCTATCCTGCCACCCGGAAATGCAAGAGGCCGTGAGCCGGTTTATGGCAGGTTCCCCGTTTGGTTCCGGCGCGTCACGTCTTGTTGCCGGAACTACAAAACATCATGTGGCGTTTGAAGAGGAAATTGCACAGTTCCTGAATAAAGAAGCGGCGTTGATGTTCAGCTCAGGCTATTCTGCCAACGTCGGGTTGATGACAGCTTTGTTAAACAAAAACGACACCGTATACGCCGACAGGTTAACCCACGCATCACTTTTAGACGGGGCGAGATTTGCCGGTGCCCGTCTTAAAAGGTTTAAACATAACAACCCTGAATCTTTGGCCGAGCTTTTATCTAAAAATGACGGCAAAGGTAAAAAACTGGTTGTTACCGAGGGCGTTTTTTCAATGGATGGCGATAAACCTCCTCTTGCCGAAATAACCAAAACGGCAAAAAAATATGGCGCGATTCTGCTGGTTGACGATGCCCACGGTTTTGGGGTTTTTGGTGAAAACGGACGCGGGACGGTAGATGAAGCCGGCGTTGCCCGGCAGGTGGATATTCACGCTGTTACGCTTGGCAAAGCGTTGGGAGGGCAGGGCGGAATTATCGCCGGTTCCAGAAGCCTGATTGACGGCCTGATTAATTTTTCAAGATCGTTTATTTATTCCACCGCCCCGCCGCAGGTTATGGCGGTTGCGGGTTCTGTTGCGCTTAAAGTAGTTTCTGGGACTGAGGGCAAAACCTTGCGTAAAAAGCTTGGAAATAATATTGATTTACTCGCCCTGGGCCTTAAAAAACTTGGGCTTAACGGAAGCGGCTCGCACATCGTTCCCGTAATGGTTGCCCGCGATAAAGATATCGTGCAAATGGGCAAGCGTATGCTGGAGCAAGGAGTGTTGGCGCCTGCCATAAGGCCGCCCACGGTTCCCCCCGGCACGGCTCGTTTTAGAGTTTCTCTTAGCGCTTCCCATAACGAGGGCGATATCTCAAAACTGTTGGAAATACTTGGGAAAACGTTATAAACTATCAGCTTACATTTGATAATAATATTATTGTGGGTGTGAGCGTGAATGTGGGTAAAGATAAAAAGCAGACCGTAATCCTCGTGGCCGATTCTCACAAGCAGAGCCTGAATATAATCGCCATAATGCTTCATAAACTTGGGTACCAAGCGGTGCTTGAAGCGTCCGACACAGATTCTGCCGACAGGGCGATGAAAAAAGCGACCCTCGATAACTCCGGTATGGCCGGGCTCTTGGGAGGAGCCGCGCCAAAAATTAAGTGCGACATTGGCCTTGTAATACTCGATTGTGACTTGCAACCAGGTTCCAGTATGCAGTTTCTTCGCAAACTGCGCAGGTCATATTCCAAAAGCGCACTTCCCGTTTTAGCCATCGCCATGAAAGGTCAAGAAGATTGCCTCGTAGACGCTTTGGGTGAGGAGGCTAACGATACTTTGCTTAAACCGTTTTCACAGAATGTGCTGAAAGCCAAGATTGCCGCCCTTTTTGACGAACAGGCGAACAGGCCAAAGGTCGCGGCGTTTTCATTTGCCGGAACCACGCCTGCAGTAACCTCTACGCCAAGAAAAACAGAAAAAGCTTCAGCGTCTGCCTTAACCTCTGCGCCAAAGAAAAAAGAAAAAGCTCCGCCGCCCGTTGCTCCGCAGGCCGTGAAGGTTAATGGGCCCGCTAAAACTCCTGCCAAACTGGCGGGTGGCTCCGGCGCGTCTTTTTATGGAATGGGGCAGGGGACCGTTACCTATTCAACGGAGGGCGAACCTACCGCAGAACTTGTAAACGGAAAGATTGACGGGCATTATCATGAACAAGTGCAGGTGATAGGCGGTGGCGTTAACTGCTATTGGGCCATGCAAATTGGGGACGAGGAACGCGTTCGACTTGAGTATCTTTCCGCCAAAGGCAAAAAAACCGGCATGGAGGCCAAAACCATACCGCTTGAGCAGTTCATGTACACTTTTCACTTATGCGACGAGAACACCTGCCCAATAATGGAGCGGCAAAAAGAAGAGAACGCAAGCTAACCCGCCTTTAATTCTCCTTTATAATCGCACGCACAACGTCTGACCTGTCGACAACCCCAACAAGCTTTTCAGCACGCAGAACCGGCAGGTAATGCTTCCCTTTTTCGCTCATTATAGTTGCTACGTCGTCTAACGATGTTTCTTCGTCTACCGACAAAATTTCCTTAGTCATAATATCGGCAACTTCGGAGCCGAGCATTTTTTTTATCTGGGTTTCAAGTTCATGTGATCCGCCAAGGGTTAAAACGGAGTCGAACAACGTTATAACCGTGGGGAGGTGAAGGTTTTTGTGCTGGTATATAAGGTCGCTCTCTGTAACCACGCCAACAAGGGTTCCGTCTTCATCTACTACGGGGGCTCCTGTGTAGTTTTTTTCTATAAGAGAAACGGCCAGGTCCCGCACCGAGGTTGTTGGCGATACCGTCATAGGATCTTCCGTCATTATGTCTTTTACTTTTGTCATGTCGCACCGGAAAATTGATTAAATAAAGCCATTCTATCATAGACGATAAGGGGAGGGCGCGGCGCAGGCTACTTATTGTGACAAGCTTCACAGCCTAGCGTGCCTCGTGCGGATGGTGTTAGGAAATGTTTGGCAGTTCCGGTTGTTAACTGTGCCGTATACCCGTCATGACAGGTTCTGCAAACGATTTTTCCACCTTCAAGATATATGTTCGACGCTGATTTAAATGCTCTGTTGTTATTCAGGTTCGAGACTGGGTATATAACGTTAATTGCGTGGTTTACTATTTTCTGGTTTGCAGTGTGTGGCCCATTTTTCTTGTGGCAACCGGAACATGAGGCGTTGGGCACGGCGGCTGTCGCACTGTTTATCCACCCGGCAGAGGCGAGCGTTGCAACGAGGGCCATGCATAAAAAAATGCCTCGTGACATGTTAGATACTCCCGCTTTGCAGGCTTTTTTAAAAGTAATGACAGGCGGAGCAGTCTTGCATTCCTTGAGAACCGCGTTCCAGCACATGACGATTGTTATTAATAAGTTCCTCCGTATATCCATCGTGGCAACTGAGGCAAGATATTGTACCATTTTCAAGATAAACGTCAGGGAACGGCCTTAAATGTTTAACGCTTCGGTTCTGTGCAAAATATAAAGCGCCGATCTGGTGTTTTGCGGAGGTCAGAATCGTTTGATAAACCTGTGCCGTGCCTAAATGGCCCGCATGGCACTCTGCACAGAGAACAGAGGAGTTGACTTCGAACTCGAATGGAACAACCAGCTTTTGCACATACGAAGGTTTTTTAACCTTCCGGGTGTAACGATATCTTTTAACCTTGGCGTAGCCTCTTGAGTCAGCTATGGCACTTATGTTTGGAGCCAAAAAAAAGCCCACAAACAACATGATAGCCAACTTTACGGCACGGGAAGGCAAGGTTCTTCTCTTTAAGCGCAACTCGACAATCCCCCTTTTGCGGTAAGTTTATAACGTTTTGGAACAATACCGCAAGATGAAATATAACATTTGTTATTTGCAATAAAAAGCTTGGATTTTTCCAAACCCTAGATATTGTGGCAGGAGGAGCAGTCCAGTGTGCCTCTGGAGTCTATCGCCACCTCGTGACGATTATTGCCGATGAGATCTTCGCTATACCCGTCATGACAGGTTGTGCAAACGACCCTGCCTTTTTCAAGATATGCGTCCGGGCTTTGTTTCAGATATTTAACGTTCAGGTTCTGTGCCGCATACACGATTCCTACTTTATGATTGCCGGCGCCCATTGTTGACGCGTGGATTCCGCCAGGGGAGAACTTGTTTTCATGGCAGTCGGCGCACAAGATGGAACTGTCTACGGCAAATTCAAAAGAGGGATTTACTGCCATTGGCATTGCGATGGGTTTCATGGAAAACCTTTCGGCGCTTGCCGTAAAAACCAGGGGGGAAGCGAAACTTAAAAGCATTATAAAAACTGCGACGCTTTGGCTTTGCATTTTTTTTGCCTTACCGATTATGATAATCAATACTGTTGCAAGGAGCAGGCCTTTTTGTCGGAATTTTTGTGGATTTTTTGCGGGTAATTGATTGATATATAATAAGTTGTGTCGCAGGACAAATGTCTGGAACTATAAAAACGGACAAACTTGTCAACTTGCACCGTATAAGTCTTGTTTTGTCCTGTTTAAACTCAAAACAGGACAATTGTCTAGGCCTAAGTATTGGCAAAACAGATAGATAGCTGGTTGTCGTGATATGCTCGTAATACCCTTAAGAGGGTAGTAAGCAGGATATCGGGAAGATGGTGCCAGAGAGGCAAAGTGGTGTTGTTATCCTTGGGTTTACGGTATATCCTTTACAGCTTGTATATTTAATCGATCATAAGGTGACAAAGTGATAGACCTGCACACGCATTCGCTCTTTTCAGACGGGGAACTTATTCCGTCGGAACTTGTAAGGCGGGCGCAGAACCTTGGGTATCGGGCCATTGCGATAACCGACCATGTCGACTATTCAAATTGTGACGTTGTCGTGCCCCAAATTGCCGCTTTTTGTGAAAATGCAGGTTTTGACGATATAAAAGTTATTCCGGGTGCCGAGATAACCCATGTTCCGCCCGGCAAAATAGGGGCGTTAACAGAAAAACTGCGTACGTTAGGGGCAAAGCTCGTGCTTGTTCATGGTGAAACCGTGGTAGAACCCGTAGCAAAAGGAACCAACAGGGCGGCTATAGAGGCGGGGGTCGATATCGTTGCACATCCGGGGCTGGTTAACGCAGACGACGCCAAACTTGCCGCAGATAAAAGAGTGGCGTTTGAACTCTCCGGCAGGGGGGGGCACAGTTTTACGAACGGTCATGTCTTTTCGATGGCGCGTGAACATGGTGTCTCTCTCGTTTTTAGCACAGACGCCCACGCACCGCGCGATCTTATGAACCGCAAAATGGCGGAAAAGGTTATCATTGGCGCAGGCGCAACAGGGGCCGAGGCCGATGCGATGTTCGATTACGCTCAAAAACTTGTAGAGCGATTTTAAATAAGGATAAATTCCTTCCGCAAAGTTTGGAAGTGGTTTAAAAAATTAGAGGGAGAGAATGGGACGTTATAAAAAGGTTATAAAGAAAAAAGAAAAAGGGAGTGGCGATCTTCTGCTCGATTCTGGTGAAAACGCTAAACACTGGATTGTCGAACATTTTTCGATAGTGTCGCTTGCCGTTGGCGCCCTTATTTTGGCAGGCGCTCTCTGGTATGGCATGATTTACTATAACAGCGTCACCTATCAAGACGCGCAGGGGCGGTTATATGAAGCCACCATGGTAACGAGGGCCGCAAGTTTAGGGGGGGAAGACCCACAAACGGCGGTATCGAAAGCAAGAGAGATTGTGGAACGTGGCGGGCCGAGCGAGGTTGTAGCGCAAGAGCTGATTGCGTTAGCCGGTCTTTTGTTCAAAACGGGTGATTATACTGGCGCTTCTTTAGAGTTTGAAAGGGCCGCAGGGGTTGCGGAGAATGGAACCTTGCATCATGAAAGAGCGCTTATAGGAAAAGCTCACAGTGCCATGGCGGCTGGCAAAATTCCTGAGGCTGAAGCTCAGTTCAAGGCTCTTGCACAGTCGGTAAAGTTTTATCCGAAAGCCGACATACTTTTAAACCTGGCGTTTGCGCTTGCGGGAGCGGGCAAAACAGACGAGGCCGTTAAAATGCTTAATCAAATAAAGGCGGATAACCCATCCTTTTACTCAGAAGATTTTATCGCCGACACAATACACAGGATAGAAGACGGTGGTTTTGCCCCTCTTCTTAAACTAGCGGCCACGATAAAAGACGAAGCACCAGATAATTCTATCGTGGCGGTTCATGGCGAGGGAGCTAAGTAACTTTGGTTCACTGGTTCGATCTTTTCGTAGGGTTTTTCCTTTTCGCTTCGGCTTTATGGTCCTATTTTAGAGGGTTCGCGCGCGAGGTCTTTTCGTTTTCCTCGCTCATTGCAGGATATCTTGCGGCGTCTTCTTTTTATGGCGTTACGGCAGGTTACCTGGAGTCGGTAATATCCGATAAGGCTTTGCGTGAGATATCGGCGTTTGCGCTTCTGTTTTTCGTTGCGGTGATACTCACGATTGTCATAGGCTCCGCGGTACGTCGAATGCTTTCCGCCTCAAAAACGTTAAGCGCTGTAGACCGGATAGCAGGTGTTGCCGTTGGTGTTTTAAAAGGGGCGTTGTTTCTTTCCATTATCGCTTATCCTTTCTCGTTTCTTCAGGGAACAAAAGAAGAACTGATGGAAAAATCTGTAACTGCGCCTTACATCGTTGCCGGTAGCACCGCTCTGCTTGAAAAATTTGCACCGGGCTTGGCCAAAAGCATGGATAACGCCGGAATAACCGGTAAAAAACAGATGAAAACCATCGAAAGAATTCGCGACAGCATTAAAAAGTTGGAATCTGGTGCCAAAGATAAAGCCCGTGCCATCAAGGAGAAGGTGAAATCGGTTTTGGATAGCGACGATGAGAAAAGTGAAAACGGTATCAGCAAAAAAGATAAAAAAGAGATGAACGACCTCCTGGAATCGGTCGATCTGAACTAAAATTAAAAGGCCCATATAAATGTTCAAAACAGTTGAATGGAAAAACGGTTGCGTAAGGCTTATAGACCAGAGGCTTTTGCCCGAAGAGGAAACGTATGTTGATTTTACCGATAGCGACGAGGTGGCGAAGGCTATAAAAGATATGGTCGTGCGCGGGGCTCCTGCGATAGGCGTTACTGCGGCGATGGGCGCGGTGTTGGGGGCCAAGGTTATAGATACAAACGATACCGGCGAGTTCATGACGAAGTTTGAAAAGGCGCTTGAAACTTTAGCCGCTTCAAGACCTACCGCCGTTAATCTCTTCTGGGCGATCGAGAGAATGCGGAAAGTCGCAAAAGAAAGCCTGTCTCATGGCGGAGTTGACCACACCAAACAAAAACTGGAAGAAGAAGCTATAAAGGTTTATGAAGAAGACCTTGTTATTAATAAAAAAATGGGGGAGAACGGAGCCGAGCTTATGGAAGCGGGCGATACTATCCTTACCCATTGCAACGCCGGTGCGCTCGCCACGGCGGGAGATTATGGAACGGCGTTAGGCGTTATAAAAGCCGCGCATCTTGCGGGTAAAAATATAAAAGTTATAGCCGACGAAACAAGACCGTGGTTGCAGGGCGCCCGGCTTACCGCGTGGGAGCTTATGAAAGAAAACATACCCGTTAAGCTCATTACAGACAACATGGCGGGGCATCTTATGAAAAAGGGGCTCGTGAATAAAGTTGTTGTCGGGGCAGACAGAATTTCAGCCAATGGCGACGCCGCCAACAAGATCGGCACTTATACAGTCGCTGTGCTGGCGAAGCGGCATAACATCCCGTTTTACGTTACGGCTCCCATGTCTACTATCGATTTTGAGACCGCAACGGGTGACGGAATCCCTATAGAAGAGCGTGACCCGTCTGAAGTAACGAACATCATGGGCGGGCAGAGAATTGCTCCTGAAGGGGTGGAAGTATATAACCCCGCGTTCGACGTGACGCCTAACGACCTTATCGCCGGAATTATCACCGAAAAAGGCGTTGCCCGCGCACCGTTTAAAGAATCTTTGGCGGAGTTAAAATCGGCTTAAAAAATATTTGCGAAGGAAAAAATCATCTCACTCAGTCCTAAACGTTATATCTAACCATTGAGTTTGTACGTGGCGCAACGTTACATCCAGCATGAAGTTCTATGCTATTAGCGAAGAAGAGCTTGGGCATCCTTTCGCGCTGAATTCGAACCTTGATTATGCCTCTATCCGACGAAATGGCGACCTGTTGCTACGAACCAGAAACTTAAGTCCCCTTAATCCCCTCCCATCAAGGGAGGGGAATGTTAGTAGTGTCAATACATAACCTGCCATTTGCTGTATAACAAATCCTGAAAACAAAAAACCCCCTTGCATTTAGAATGATTTTATGACAACATTGAAAGTAGTAGTCATTATCAATGCGTAGCTTGTTAGCTTGTGCGTGAGAGAGTTTACAGGTAGGTATTAAGTGTCCAAATCAGACCTAATCAGGTCTTGCGAAAACGTATTGCTCTATCGTAAAGGAGTGTCAACAAAATGGTGAATTTTACTGAAAATGCCGCAAAACATATCGAAAATGCTCGAAAATCGATGAAAACAGAAGGAAAACTCGTTAGATTAGCCGTTGCCGGTGGCGGTTGCACAGGCAGGCAATATCAGCTTGGTTTCGACGCGGAGAATGAGACTGACATAAAGTTTATCACGAGCGGTTTAACGGTTCTAGTTGACGAGCGCTCACTTGAGATAATGGGCGATATGGAGGTCGATTTTGTGGAAGATAGCGAAACTGGCAGGCAATTTACCTTCAAAAGCTCCGAAGCTCCGGTTGATGCGGTTTGTGGTTGCGGAAAAGATAACTGCTGATAACGCCTTGAAATATCGTTATTAACCCTTCAATATCCTTGCTTTTTCATGTTTCTGAACTTGGGTACATGTGTAAATAAAACTACTTTTCCCCTTTGTTTTCAGACTGTTTTGATAATTTGCCCCCGATAAATTCCGTTCAGTCATTGAATTTCAATAAGTTTTGTGCTAAAATTCTGTTTTTTTTTATGCCGCTTTATCTAGTTCTAGCGTCAAATATTGAAAATTCGATCGAAAAAAAGCGAGGTAGCGGATGGAAACCAAGGATATCAAGGGGTTAGCTACAAAGTACCTTACCCGAAACTATAGCCGCCAGCCGATCGTTCTGGTTAAAGGACGCAGGTCGTCTGTGTGGGACGCTGAGGGCAAAAAATACCTCGATTTCGTGTCTGGCATAGCCGTTATGAACCTGGGGCACAACTTTTCCCCTGTCAACAAGGCTATACAAAAACAGATGAGCACGTTGGCTCATGTCTCAAACCTTTACTACACAGAGCCGCAGGTTGAGTATGCCCAGGCTTTGGTAGATAAAATGCACAAGGGCAAGCTCTTTTTCTGCAACAGCGGGGCCGAGGCCACCGAGGCGGCGTTAAAGCTTGCAAGAAGGCATTCTATAGAGACAACCGAAGATAAGGCCAGAACCGAAATTATAGCCTTTAAAGGGTCGTTTCATGGGCGCACCATGGGGGCGTTGTCGCTAACGGGGCAGGACGGAATAAAAAAAGAAGGTTTCGGGCCGATGCTTTCGGGCGTCAAGTTTGTTACTTACGGCGATATCGATGCCGTGGAAAAAGCTATAACCAAAAAAACATGTGCCGTTATTATTGAGCCTATTCAGGGCGAGGGTGGGGTTAACGTCCCTAAACACTCGTTTATGCAGGGGCTTGCAAAGCTTTGCACGGCGAATAAACTTCAGTTGATATTCGACGAGGTACAAACAGGTTTTGGTCGCACGGGTAAACTTTTTGCCTTCGAGCATTTCCGCGTAAAACCGGGTATCGTCATTATGGCCAAGGGTATAGCCAACGGTTATCCTATGGGCGTTATGTTCGCTAAAGACGACGTCGCCAAAAGTTTTGTTCCCGGAACACATGCGTCTACGTTTGGCGGTAGCCCGCCTGCCTGCGCCGGGGCGTTGGCCGCGCTGGAAGAAATCACCAAGCCTGAGCTTTTAGAAAACGTCCGCAACATGGGCAGATATATGTTGTTAAAACTCACCGGCATGAAGCGTTCTGTTCCTACGCTAAAACAGGTGCGGGGCATTGGCCTTATGATTGGCGTGGAACTTGGTATTCCCGGCGAAAAAATAGTTAAGGAATGCGCCAACACGGGGCTGTTGCTAAGCTGTGCCAACGAAAAGGTTATTCGTTTCCTGCCCCCGCTTAACGTTACCAAACAGGAAGTGGACAAGGCATTGAATATCTTTGGCAAGGTGCTTGGGGTCTGAGCTTTTGGTTTTGGTAGACAAAAATATCAGCCTGCTTCGGATAACCGATTTTAGCCGTTCCGAGGTTAACGCGTTGTTCGATGTTGCCGCTCGTCTGAAAAAGGAGCGGGCGGCAGGGGTGAGCCACAGGCTGTTAGAAGGCAAAAGCCTTGGGATGATCTTCCGAAAATCGTCCACGCGCACACGAATTTCGTTTGAAGTTGGCATGTTCCAGCTTGGCGGAATGGCCGTTTTTTTGCAAGACGAACATCTGCAGATGAAACGGGGCGAGAGCATGGCCGACACTGCGCGTGTTTTCTCTCGTTACCTCGACGGCATCCTTATTCGCACCTACGACCATTCTGAAGCAGAGGAACTGGCAAAAGAGGCGGATATCCCGGTTATAAACGCGCTTACCGATGAATATCACCCATGCCAGATATTGGCCGACCTGTTCACTATAAAAGAGAAAAAGGGAACTCTGGACGGCGTCAAGGTAGTTTATATAGGCGATGGCAACAATGTGGCAAACTCGTGGCTTTTAGGTGCCGCGCTTATGGGAGTGAATATCACGGTAATTACGCCCGAAGGATATGAGCCGGACCCTGAAATCGTGGCGGAAGCCAAATCGATAGCCTCCCAAACCGGGGGCTTGGTAGAAACAGGGCATGACCCTGCCACCGGCGTTAAAGGTGCCCACGTTCTATATACCGACACATGGATTTCCATGGGAATGGACGCGGAAGCCGATATCCGCAAAAAGGCGTTTTCAGGCCATCAGCTAAACGAAGCTCTCATAGAGCTTGCAGAACCTGATGTTATGGTGATGCACTGCCTTCCGGCTCATCGTGGTGAAGAAATATCGGCAGGGGCCATAGACGGGCCTCATTCCGTGGTGTGGGACGAGGCAGAGAACAGGCTACATATTCAAAAAGCCATTTTGCTAAAGTTGATAGGGGATAAATAAAAAGCTATCGCTTAACCACCAACCCTTCGGAAAGTTTCGTTGCTTGTTCCGGCGGAATAACGGCTAAAATCCTTCCTGCGGCACGTTCTTTCATCGCGGCAAGAGTGCGGATGGCTATTGGCGGGTCGAGTTGCTGTATCAATAACGCCGCCGCTTCCGGTGGCATGGAGGCGTATGTTTTTGCAAGACGTTTTACGGCTTTTATTTCAAGATCGCTTCTCAAGGCGATCGATTCCTCAATTTTCACCTGTAACGCTTTAAACTCAGCTAACTGTTTTTCGATATCAGCCTCAAGCAGTTTTAATTTTTGCTCTTTTTTGTTGAGTAACTTCTCTCGCTCGTCCAGTTCCTTGTTGCGTCGTTCAACGTCGCGCAAAATTTCAAGGTCAAGCTCACCCGGTTTTATATCTTGCGGCGCGGAAGGTTTTTTTGTTTCAGGTTTGTTGACGTTCTGGGCGAGGGCAGGGGGGGCAGAACTCAACACCCCTATAAGTGCGGCGGCAAGCAAGCCATATTTAAAAGTCATAACAAACCTTTTTTCCGCTGGTGCCGTTGAACGGAAATTTCGTCATACATGGCAAGTTCCTTGCGAGCCTCTTCTTTTAAATATCGATCTTTCGTTCGTTGGCGGTGAAGCTCTATGACCTTGCGGCTTTTCACTTTTTCTATCAGCGCTTCGCGTTCCATGTCTACTATCTGTTTTATCTGCTCTGCTTTTTCCGATGTTTTTTGTAAATTACTTTTAGAGCCTGCCATGTAGTTATCGTAGATAAAAAATGTTGCGGAGTTTTTTATATTAGAAATAGCTCCGGTCATTTTTTCCATGGTATGTCGTTGTTCGCTTTCTAACTCCCTTATTTTACCTGTCTCGGCAAGGTAATGCCTGTTGGCCGTGGCGAGCGAACGTTGCTGTTCGTCTTCCAGTGTTTTTCTGTGCCGCAATAACGGCTCTAAACCATACCTGAACATTTTTATTTATCCCAACGTTCCTTTTAACGCCTCGATAGATGCGTCAAGCGACATCGATTCGTTCATCCCTTGTTTTAAAAAAGTATTCATCGCGTCTATCTTTTTAACGGCTGAGTCGATTTTAGGGTTGGAGCCTGCAACATAGGCACCTATGTTTATAAGATCTTCTGCCTCGCTGTATATGGAATATAGTCCTTTAAGTCTTTCTGCCAAACCCCGGTGTTCTTCCGACGCTACGTCTACCATTACACGGCTTATCGAGTTTAACACGTCGATAGCGGGGTAATGCCCCAACGACGCAAGCCTGCGGGATAGAAGGATGTGACCGTCGAGTATGGCTCGTGCCGCATCGGATATAGGCTCGTTTATATCGTCTCCCTCAATTAGCACGGTGTATAAACCGGTTATGGAACCTGGCCCGTCGCTTGTTCCCGCACGCTCCAAAAGTTTTGGCAAGGCGGCGAAAACGGATGGCGTGTAACCTTTGGTGGCGGGTGGTTCACCTACGGATAATCCAATTTCACGTTGGGCCATAGAAAACCTTGTGAGAGAGTCCATCATCAAAAGAACGTTTTTACCTTGATCCCGAAAATATTCGGCTATGGCGGTTGCCACAAAAGCACCGCGCATTCTTACAAGGGGAGGGTTGTCAGACGTAGCCACAACGACCACCGACTTTTTCATTCCTTCCTCACCCAGATTGTTTTCTATAAACTCGCGCACTTCACGGCCCCGCTCGCCAACCAGCGCGATCACGTTTACGTCTGCCTGTGTATATTTTGCCATCATTCCGAGAAGAATGGATTTACCCACACCGGTTCCGGCAAGAACACCTATTCTCTGCCCCTGGCCGATTGTGAAAAGACCATTAATAGCGCGTACGCCAAGGTCTAGCGGCTTGCGGATTCTGCGTCGTGTTAAAGGGTGGGGCGCCGGGCCATATAATGGGCGTTCTTCCCGTCCTACGATTGCCCCTTTATTATCTATAGGCCTTCCAAGGCCGTCTACCACGCGTCCTAGTATGGAATCTCCAACATTTATGGTGGCAGACTCGCTTCTAACGGCTATATGGCAACCGGGCGATATGCCGTGGAGTTCGCCAAGCGGCATCATAAGAATTCGGTTATCGTTAAAACCTACAACTTCCGCACCTATAGGTTCGGAGGAATTATTAGGATATATGTCGCACACGCCGCCTATAGAAAGGTCAGGGCCTATGCCTTCAACCACAAGGCCTACAACCCTTGCAACTTTGCCGGAAACTTTTATAGACCGGCTTTTCGTGAGGGCGGAAGTATATTTTTCGAAATCGATATCAGGCATCGGTATTTGCTTCACCCTCTTCTTGTTTTTTTTCTGCGCGGCTCTCTTGCATTGTTTTGATGAAAGATTCGCGTATGGCTTCTAACTGTGTTTCTATTCGTGCGTCTATAGAGCCTATGTTGGTTTCTACCATGCATCCTCCACGCGTTATAAGCGGGTCCGCTTGAAAACTTACATTTTCACTACTTTGGATATCTTTGCGAAGATCAGGTTTGAATTCCTCAGCCTCGGCCATATCTTCCGGGTTAACCCTGATATTAATGTTTTCCCGTGCCTTAAGGGTTAATACGGCCTCGCGTATAACCGTGCGGACGAGTGTAGGGTTCTCCTGAAGTTCAATTCCTAAAATTGTGCGGGCCACACTTATGACGAGGTGAATCATTTCCTCTTCTGATTTTTCGTAGAATGTGCGCCTTACCTCTTTGAGTTCTTTCGTAAGTTCACGGAAGGTGTTCACCAAAGGTTCGGTTTCGCTTAAGCCCGCTTCATGTCCGCTTTTTCTTCCTTTTTCAAAACCGTCGGCTTCCGCCTTAGCTTCGATTGCGGCGACCTCGGCTCTTGCGTTACGCAATAGCTCCTCCGCTTCATCAAGCGATTTGCTAAGAATTTCTTCTCTACGGAGTCCTCCTTCATAGGCAAAATCAAATCCGCCAGCTATGAATTCATTGGTTGCCCCGCTTCCAAATTTTTCCTGTTTGAAAAGTGTGTCCCTTGCTTCTTTGGGTGTGTCAACATCATGCGTGAAGTCGTTTAGCACATAGTCGTGCGAGTTTTCAGGCGGGTTTTCTTTTTTGAATATTCTAGACAACGTCTTCGCCTCCGCCAGCGATGACTATTTTACCTTCTTCCTCCATACGTTTTACAACGCTCAATATGCTTTGCTGGGCCTTCTCCACGTCTGTAATACGCACAGGGCCCATGGCTTCCAAATCTTCTTTCATCATGAGGGCCGCACGTTCAGACATACTGCTGAATATTTTTTCTTTCAGCGGTTCGGTGGCGGTTTTTAACGAAATCAGAAGTTCGTCGGAGTTAACCTCTTTAAGAATAGATTGCATACCGCGATCGTCGATTTTAAGAAGGTCTTCGAATACGAACATGAGTTGACGTATGCCTTCGGCAAGTTCAGCGTTTATAGATTCGATTTCAGATAAAACGTTCATTTCAGTGGCGCGATCCATGCTGTTTATAATTTCAGCAACCGCTTCAACTCCGCCTATCTGGCTCCCTTCCATCGCTCCGGCAGAACGGAACTCGTTGCCCAAAGCCTGGTCCAGCTCCTTGATAACACCAGGGGGAATACGCTCAAGGGTTGCGATGCGATATGACACGTCCGGCTGAAAACTTTCTGGCAGTTCCTTGATTATCGCCGCGGCATGGGGCGGGTCTACGTGAGACAAAATAATGGCGCATGTCTGCGGATGTTCATGGCTCAAAAAGCTGGCCACGGTTTTAGGATCAAGGCTTCTTACCGCGTCAAGCCCACCTCCCAAATTGGCTTCGGCTTCGTCTGTGCCACTTATCTTGTCCATGATCTCCGCCGCTTTTTTGGGATCGAGGGTATTTTCCAGCATTTTGCGCAGGAAATCGCGACCCCCAGAAAGATATCCACCCTTGCCAGATTCTATTATCTCTACAAACTCTTCCAGCACGCTGTCTACTTTCTCAGAAGAAACAGACCCCATGGCGCTCATGAAAGAGGAGAGCTTGTGTATCTCCTGTTCGTCGAGATGGGCGAGAACCTGCCCTGCAAGTTCATCTCCCATAGATACTAAAAGCATGGCCGCTTTCTCAGGGCCGGTCATTCTTTTGTTGTCGAAAGCCATTTTAAAAACTCGTATACGTTATAGATTTTATAAATTGAGAGTAAACCTACTTTTTGGATCGTAACCATTCACGAACCATTTCAGCCGCCACTTTGGGGTCTGATTCAAATAGCTGGGTAACCTTGGTACGATAATCAACCGTCTCTTCGGGAGTGGCTGAAACACCCAACTGTTCCTCGACTTCACGCACGGTTTGCGGGAAGGCTCGCAAGGAGTCCATATCACGGCTGGTGGCGGTGATCCAACCCATCACGGGCCGCAGAACAAACATGAAGATGATTAGAGCTAAAGCACCCATACCCGCATATTTTATAATTTCTGCATAAAACTGTCCATCGGCTTCGGCGGTTGCCTCTTCTATCGCATCCGTAAACCTTGAATTGTCGAAAGGTGACGACTTCACGGTTACGATATCGCCACGCTTGGCGTCTACCCCGGCGGCGGCGGAGATGAGATCGGAGAGCTGTTTTATTTCCTCGTCGGAGCGGGGGATAAACTGCCTGCCCCCTTCGTCGGTAGTATCGTATTTACCATCTACAATAACCGCTATGGATAGTTTCTTTATTTCCCCCACCTGAGCAACTATATGCGACACCACCTCGTTTATTTCGTAGTTTACCGTTTCCTGAGTATTATTGGACGTTGCGGGTTTGCCCGACGTTACGCCGGAACTCTCACCACCCGGAAGGTTACTTTGGGCACCCGGCACACCAAAAGGTGCCTTGGCTCCAACAGATTTAGATTCCGACCTCTGCTCGCTTCTTGCCACCTGGCTATTGGGGTCAAACGTTTTTTCCGTGCGTTCCGTGCGTGTAAAATCGATATCGGCGCTAACGCGGGTTACAACTTTCCCAATGCCAACAACGTTCTCCAGCATACTGGTGATACGTTTTTCCAATCCTTTCTGAAGCGTTTTGCGGTGTTCCATTTGTGTGGAGGATAAACGCGCCGTTTCGTCCGACGGTTCACCGCCAGATAGAAGCGTGCCTTCCGTGTCTACTATGGTTACGTTTTCAGGGCTTAAGTTTTCAACACTTGACGCCACAAGGTGGGCGATGCTCTTTACCTTTCCTTTTTTAAGCCGGGTTCTGCCTGCCATTTTTAACACTACCGTGGCAGTCGGGTTATCTTCTTCGTCTGTCGCGAAAATTTTCTTTTTGGGGGTAGCGATGTGAACCCTTGCCGATCTTATTTCTCTTAACTGGCTTATGGTGCGGGCAAGCTCACCCTGAAGGGCGCGTTTAAAATTGAGTTTTTGCACAAATTCAGTCATGCCGAAAGTCGAGTTGTCGAATATCTCAAACCCGATGGTGCCACCAGACGGCAAACCTTCGGTAGCCAGGGCGAGCCTTAACTTGTGAACCTGTCCCGCAGGAACCATAATGGCGTTGCCTTCTCTTTCCAAACGATACGGGACGCCGTCTTCAGAGAGTTTCTGCGTTACGGCTTGTGCGTCGGTTGCGTCTAGGCCAGAGAAAAGTATCTGGTAGTCCGGCTTGTTAGCCATATATGCAACAGAGAGTATCCCAAGAAAACAAACAAGGGCAACGGCGATTATGGCTCCGCGCCGTGAGGCGTTTAAACCCTTGTTAGCCTCCAGTATTTGCGCCCATGTTGTCTTCAGAAATTCCAACATCTTTAGATTCTCCCGTTAGTAGTAGATGTTATCTTTGGCCCATCTCAATTGCTTTTTGTGCCATCTGTTTGGCGGTATTGGCCGCCATGGCGTTTGCTTCGTATGCGCGTGATGCGCTTAGCATGTCTACCATTTCTTCCATCATGTTTACGTTTGGCATGGCTACATAACCGTTTTCGTCCGCATCGGGGTGCGACGGGTCATACAACATTCTGGGGGCCGAGTTGTCTTCTTTGATTTGAGTTACTTTAACCCCGCGAATGGCGTTATCCACCGCATTTGCGAATGTGCCCGGCTTATTGAGCGACACCGCCTGAACCACAACGGATTTGCGTTTGTATGGCCCGCCTTCCGGTGTTTTGGTGGTGTTTATGTTTGCAAGGTTGCTTGAAACCACGTTTAGCCTTGTCCGCTGGGCAGACATGCCGCTTGAACTTATTTTTAACGCTGAGAAAAGATCCATTTTAATTACCTCCCAAGCCGGTTAAAGCTGACCTATCTGTGAAAACTATTTTCAATATAAAAATTTTTATGTTCATTATCTTCCTTTTGCCTTGAGAGGCTCCAGGATCATTCCCAGATGTCTTCTGAATATTGACGTTATCGTTTGAAACTTAAGTGAGGTTTCTGTGCTTGTCATAACTTCGGTTTCAAGGTTAACGGTATTTCCGTCTTCGCGTGCGCCGGATAGGTTAACGGTGTAATCTGGCGTAACGCCATATACGCCACGCCCTTTTGTGGGCATATGGTTAGGGTGGGTCTCTTTCATAGCAAACCCTTGGCCTATGGCTGAGGCCAGGTTTTTTTCAAAATCAACTTTTGCCGCTTTATAACCGGGAGTTTCGGCATTTGCTATATTCGCGGTGACAGCGTTCTGACGCGCCACAAGCCCATCAAGAGCTTTTTGCATATACCCAAACTCACGAATTTTATATATATCGCCCATTTTCAACCTGTTAACAATTTTATAGCGTCAAATTTCCGGCGCTTACCGGCTTGTTTACTATATTGAGCAAGGGGTGTGCCAAAGGTAAAATAACGGTAGAATTGAGTGGAGGTTATATGGAACGGCTATAGTATACTTATCCATTTTACAGGAAGGGTTTTTATGGTTTTTGGTCTGTTCGGGAAGAAAAAAGAAGAGCCTGCAAAGGTTACCGAAGAAAGTTCCGCTGATGAGCTTGAACCTAAAAAGTCTGGCTTTTTCAAGAGGTTATCCACTGGCCTTACAAAAACACGGAAAAACCTGAACGACGGGTTCGACCGGCTCATAGGCTCCCACGCAAAACTTGACGACGATTTTATGGACGAGTTAGAAGAGGTTTTGCTCTCTGCCGATATCGGCGTAGATATAACCATGCGTATAGTTTCCAACCTGCGGCTCGACGTTAAAAAGAACCTGCTAAAAGATACGGCGCAGGTTGTGGCGTTTGTAAAAAAAGAACTGGTGGCGATTATCACGCAAGACGTAACCGACCATGCCGTTGAAACCGACGAGAAACCATATGTTGTGTTGGTTATAGGCGTAAACGGCTCTGGCAAAACCACCACTATCGGTAAAATGACAGCCAAACTTACAGCCGAAGGAAAAACGGTGCTTATATCAGCCGCAGACACTTTTAGAGCCGCCGCTATCGACCAGCTAGAGGAGTGGGCCAAGCGATCGAACGCCGATTTGGTGCGTCATCAACCAGGGTCAGACCCTTCTGCCGTCGTGTTCGATGGGTTAAAGGCGGCCACGGCACGGGGGCACGACGTGATGATAGCAGACACGGCGGGCAGGCTCCATAACAAGGCTAACCTTATGGAAGAGCTTAAGAAAATCAAGAAGATAATGGGGCGCGAAAACCCCGGTGCCCCGCACGAAACCTTGCTTGTTCTAGATGGCGCAACGGGGCAGAACGCCGTTAATCAGGCGCGGGTTTTTCATGACGAAGTTGGCGTAACGGGCATCGTGTTAACCAAGCTCGATGGCACCGCCAAGGGAGGCGTGGTTATCAATATAATGGAGAAACTTAGAATACCTGTAAAACTTATCGGGATAGGCGAGGGGATAGACGACCTTCGCGAGTTTAACGCAAAAGATTTTGTGGACGCTATTTTTACGGGCGTAGCAGTTGGGAGCGAGGAGCAGGAATAGAAAAGCAGGTTACGAATATAAACTCCTTCTCCCTTAGGGGGAGAGGGAGAGGGATAGGGTAAAAAAACATATATTTAGATACTCTCTCCTTTATCCCGTCCCTTGAGATGGGGGAAAGTTTTAAAAATAACTGAGCTATATAGGAAAAAACAAAAATGTCCTTAACACCATCTACGATGTTACAGCTTGGCACGAAGGCACCCGACTTTTCATTGCCCGACACGACCGGAAAGATCGTTTCCTTAAACGATTTTGCCGGTTCAAAAGCTCTTCTCGTCATGTTTATCTGTAACCATTGCCCGTATGTGAAGCATATCAGCGAAGGACTTGCCGATATGGCGAACGACTATCTGCCAAAAGGAGTAGCGGTGGTCGGGATAAACTCTAACGATGCGGAGACTTACACGGAAGACAGCCCGGAGAAGATGAAAAAGGAAGCGGAACTTGCCGGATATACGTTTCCATATCTATATGACGCCACGCAGGAGGTAGCAAAAGCTTATAACGCCGCCTGCACGCCAGATTTTTTCCTGTTTGACGATAACCGGAAACTTGTATATCGCGGGCAGATGGATGATTCCCGCCCCGAAAACAGACTTCCCGTTACCGGAAAAGATTTGCGCGGCGCTATGGATTTTATTTTGGCAGGTAAACCTGTGCCGGCCGACCAAAAAGCGAGCATAGGATGTAACATCAAGTGGAAACGTGGCAATGCGCCCGGTTACTTTTGATAATGTCCTTCAAGCTCCAGCATCCGTTTTTTTAGCGTCACACCACCCGGGCCGCTAAACCCGCCAAGCGCCCCGTCTGCCCTTATAACCCTGTGGCACGGGATAATTAACGGTATCTCGTTTTTCGCCATTACGGAACCAACGGCCCTCCCGGCACCCTTAAAACCGGCCCGTTCGGCCAGCTCGCCATAGGTTGTTGTTTTGCCCCATTTAACCTTTAAAAGGGAAGTTAGTATCGCGTTAGAAAATGAATTAGCCTTCTGAAAAATCAGTTTATTACCGAATGTTACCGGCTTACCATTAAAGTAATCTGCCAGCTTTTTGGCAAGCTGTGCGTCACGGGTTTTAGCGCCAGTAGGCACCCATTTGCGGATATCGCTTTCCAGCTTTTTAAGGTTTCCTGCGGGCAACCAGAGTTTTGCCACCTTGCCACCAGAAAACCCGACGCCGACATAGCCGAACGCCGTTTTAACAGTCATCCACTGTTTATGGTTGTCTGGCATATTGGGTTATTTCTTTTCTGATAGCAGATATGTGATTATTTTCTCAAAATTCTCCTGCGGCTGTGCGCCGGAGAGCATAACGCCGTTCACAAAAAAGGCAGGGGTGCCGGAGACGCCGATTTTCTTTCCAAGCGCCACGTCTGCATTTACCTTTTTAGCAAAACTTTTATCTGCCATATCGGCCTTGAACTTTTTAATGTCGAGTTTTAGTTCTTCTGCGTATTTTACGAATGTAGCTTGCGGGCCGGGAACACCCCATTGCGCCTGACGTTTAAGCAGGATGTCGCGAAACTCCCAGAACTTGCCCTGTTTACCCGCGGCCATAGCGGCTGAGCTTGCCTCTTTTGCCTGTTTGTGGAACTGAAGTGGGAAATGTTTAAACACGAGCCGCATTTTATCGCCATATTTCTTTTTAAGCGCCACGACTGTGGCGGATGCGCGGGCGCAGAAAGGGCACTGGAAATCAGAAAACTCAACAAGTGTGATTTGCGCATCGTCCGGCCCTAATGTGGGAGAGCCGTCTATCGGGACGTCAACTCTTTTGGTAAGCGAATCTTTAAGTTTTGCGCCCTGTTGTTTTTTCTGTTTTTCTATAAAATAGGCTTGAATGGCTTCCGCAAACTCGCCCGGATTTTCTTTAACGTATTCGCGAATAATTTTTTGTACTTCTTCTTTGGTCATATCGTTGGCAAAAACTGCGGGGGCTGATATACAAATAGCCAGGGCCACAGCCAGTATAAGTCGCATCATTATTATGTTCTCCGAACTGTATGTTTTGATTTATGCAAGGCATTAATTTAACATGCATAGGGCGGTAAACACAGAAAATTACAAAACCACCGGAGGCAAGCATATGAAAAGAGGCACAACCTTTTTACTGGCCATCTTTTTAATAAGTTCACTACAAGCTGGCGAAGCACTGGCCAAACGGATTTATGTAACCATCGGGGCGGGGGCCGTTACGGGAGTCTATTTCCCCACGGCAGGTGCCATAGCCAAGATCGTGAACAAAAAACGGAAACAGCACGGCATTCGCGCCACGGTGGAAAGCACCGGCGGCTCCACCTATAACGTTAACTCGATGAGCTTGGGTGAGCTTGACATGGGGCTGGTTCAGTCTGACGTCGGGTATCGGGCATATAACGGCGTGGGTGATTTTAAAGGACGCAAGGTAGGCAAGCTACGTTCTGTTTTGTCACTTCACGCAGAACCTTTTCATATCGTGGCGAACGAAAGTATAAAAACGTTTGCAGACCTTAAAGGAAAACGTGTGAACATAGGCAACCCCGGGTCTGGCCAAAGGTCGTCTGCCGAAGCACTATTCACCGTTACGCCATTTGGGTTAGGCGATATTATTGTTGAAGGGTTAAAAGCGTCTGAAGCGCCAGATTTTATGGCAGACGGGCGTATCGACGCATATTTTTACACGGTTGGCGTTGGGTCTGCCAACATCATGGATGTAGCCACGTCGCACAAAATAAATATTGTCGCCGTGGATGACGACGTTGTAGCAAAGTTAAAAAAGGGACGGCCTTACTATGTTTCCGCCGAGATACCGGGCGGCGTTTATCCTAACGTGGATAAACCAGTAAAAACCTTCGCGGTGAAGGCGACACTGCTTACGACGACCGACGTCCCTGATGACGTTGTGTATAACGTGGTCAAAACCTTGTTTGAAGATTTGGAGACGTTTAAAAAGACCCATCCTGTGTTAAACAATCTGACGCCTGCTAAAATGCTGGAGGGGTTATCGGCCCCGTTACATCCGGGCGCGGAGAAGTATTATAAGGAACGCGGCTGGGTGAAGTAAGAGGAATGGCAGGGCACATAATGTCATCGCGAGGGAGCAAAAGCGACCGTGGCGATCTCGCTTAAACCGTGAGATTGCTTCGCTGGCGCTCGCAATGACTAATGAAAGGTTTATTGTCATCGAGATGCGCGTTAGCAATGTGGCGATACCTATAAAAATTCCTCCCCATTGAGGGGGGAGGTCAGGTGGGGTGGAAAAATAAAAATAAGATTGCCACGCACGCCTGTGGCTCAGGATGACAAGCAAAGGGTTTAAACTAGCAAAATAAAATAATGAACGAAAACACTATTGACGAAGCGCGGTTAGAAGAAGTTATAGACCATGAGGTCGGTGCGAGGCATGCCACAGGTATATCAGCATATATTGTTATTGCCTTATGTCTTGGCTGGGCGTTGTTTCAGCTATCTATCGCCGGTATCATCACGCTCGACGCGCTCCGCTCAAGAGTTGTACATTTAGCTTTCGCCATGGCTCTCGCGTTTCTTGTTTTTCCCGCGCGTAAAAAATCGCCCCGCTCATATATTCCGTGGTACGACTGGCTCCTGGCCACCACAGCCGTTATTGCCGTCATGTATCTCGTATACGACTATAAGGAAATACAATCCCGCCCCGGTGCGCCGATTTTTATAGACCTCCTGTTCGGCGGTGTCGGAATGATTTTGCTTCTTGAAGCAACTCGACGCGCTTTGGGCCCGGCCTTAACCATCGTTGCAGGCGTGTTCATGACATATTCGTTTCTGGGCCCCATTTTGCCAGACATAATCGGCCATCGTGGATATTCATTACGCAGAGTAATTGACCACCAGTTTCTTACAACGGAAGGAATTTTTGGCGTGCCGTTGGGTGTGTCTACCGCATACGTCTTTTTGTTCGTCCTGTTCGGCGCGATGCTGGAAAGGGCAGGGGCGGGGAAATATTTTATCGACGTGGCATACAGCCTGCTGGGCAGGTTCCGTGGAGGCCCGGCAAAGGCGGCGATACTCGCGTCTGGCTTTACAGGCATGGTGAACGGCTCGTCTATCGCCAACACGGTGACTACCGGCACGTTTACCATTCCGCTTATGAAAAAAGTTGGTTATCCGCCAGAGAAAGCGGCGGCGATTGAAGTTGCCGCAAGCACAGACGGGCAACTGATGCCACCTATCATGGGCGCGGCGGCGTTTATCATCGCCGAGTTTTTAGGGATAAGCTATTTTGAAGTTGTGAAGGCGGCCTTTATACCCGCCGTGGCATCCTACCTGACGCTGTTTTACATAAGCCACCTTGAGGCTCTAAAACTGGGCATCAAACCTACGCCCAAGGATGAGATACCAAAGTTTTGGCCGACGTTTACAAGCGGCCTGCACTTTCTAATTCCGGTTATTGCGCTTGTCTATTCCTTGCTGATATTGCGCCAATCGCCGATAGCGTCGGTTTTTACGGCGATACTGATACTTATGACGATCATGGTTATACAGGCCCCATTAATGGCGATGCGAAAAGGAGAGAGTGTTAAACACGCGTTTTTGACGGTGTTTACCAGCATCTTTAACGGGCTTGTGGGCGGCTCGCGCAACATGGTGGCGATAGCGGTGGCGACTGCCGTGGCGGGGATCATTGTTGGCACCGTGACGTTAACAGGATTTGGTCTGCGCATTGTTGAAGTTGTTGAATTGCTTTCAATGGGTTCGTTTGCACTGATGCTTTTCATCACCGCCATCGCCTGTCTCTTGCTTGGCATGGGACTGCCGACAACGGCGACTTATATTGTTATGGCAACATTAACGGCGCCTGTTATCGTAACCTTGGGTGAAGACGCAGGCTTTGCCGTGCCGCTTATCGCCGCGCATCTTTTTGTTTTCTATTTCGGCATATTGGCAGATGACACGCCACCCGTGGGCCTTTGCGCCTATGCCGGTGCCGCCATAGCCGGAGCCGATCCCATCAAAACCGGACTACAATCATTTGTTTATGACCTGCGCGGCTCGATTCTGCCGTTCATGTTCATTATCAATACCGAAATTTTGTTAATAGGGGTAGACAGCGTTCCACGGGGCATCATGGTTTTTGTTATGACCGTGCTTGGAATGTGGGCGTTTACATCGGCATTGCAAGGACATGCCATTAGTCGGTTAAACTGGGGCGAACGGCTGATATTGCTTGTCGTTACGTTCCTTATGCTAAACCCTGTTTTGTTTAATTTTTACTACACACTTGCCGATCCTTACTTCTACGCATTTTTAGGGCTTTTGGTTTTTGGGGTCATAATAGCCAGACAATGGTTTGGCATG
>UOGC01000050.1_pt1 | contig 37514 bp, 29 predicted proteins | sample 1988541 | NCBI WGS metagenome assembly UOGC01 (sample SAMEA4712194, study PRJEB27164) | hydrothermal vent metagenome | biome: marine basaltic hydrothermal vent biome; feature: marine hydrothermal vent; material: mineral | place: Pacific Ocean | collected 2011-06-14/2011-07-23 | depth 1689 m
AAAACCGAAAGAGATAACCATCACGATAACCAAAGACGGTTTTGATCCACCCAATATAACGCTTGAAGCGGGAGAAACAACACAGCTTTTATTTATCAGAAAGGTTAAAAAAACCTGCATCACAAAAATTGTGATACCAGATTTGGAGATAGATAAAGAACTTCCGCTCAACAAGCCTGTTGCTATAAAAATCGAGCCTAAAAAAAGCGGGGTCATAGGGTTTGCCTGCCCTATGAACATGATTAAGGGCGAAATGAAGGTGATCGATAAAAAATGAGCAGGCCAACGGGGGTTTGGTTCTGTTTGGCATCGGCACTTTTTTTGCTAGCCACACAAGGTTGCGCCACATCCAAACCCAATAGCGATTTTGAGCAAATTGCGAACGAAGTTGCGACGAGCATCGCAAGAACAAACATACACCAAAACCTTGAAACAACAAAATTGTTTGAGATGGAAACCGCCGTGAGCATCGCGCTCGATAACAACCCGAGCCTCGCCTCAATAAGAAGAGGGGTGGCGATGGCAGTTGAAAAATATCCACAGGTTACGGCGTTTGATGACCCTATGTTGGGTGTCGGTTTTTTTCCGTCAACGGCAGGAGCAAACGGGGGTAACTTTGCATACAAAATAGACTTCAAACAAAGAATTTTTTATCCGGGCAAGTTGCGCCTTAAAGGAGAGAAAGCCATTGCCGAGGCCACAGCGTCGTTAAACGATTTTGGCTCTGCGAAAGTTAAACTCGCAAGTTTGGTTAAGTCAGCCTATCTTGAACTTTTTTTTGCTCACCGCGCAATTGAAGTAAACGAAGAAAATAAAAAACTTTTGCAGGAATTCAAAACTATCGCCGAGGCACAATATTCTGCCGGAAAAGGAAATTTGCAAGACGTTATTCAGGCTGATCTTGACTTGGCGAAAGCGGAACATAATGACATCATGTTTGAGCGCAAGCTCAAGGTAGCCACGGCAAGGTTAAACACGCTTATGGGCCGCAAGGCACAGCTCCCCTTACCCGCACCTGCAAGGCTCCCTTTAATGCCACCTCTCCCTGATAAAGAAATTTTGCTAAAAAAGGCACTAAATAAAAACCCATCTATCAAGGCCGCCCGCTTTAAAATAGAAGCTCACAACCTGTCGCTAAAACTTGCGCACGCTCAAAGTTATCCTGATTTTACTTTCACAGGTTCATATAACAGGGCGTGGGCGAAAGATGAACTTCGCCCATTTGTTGGCGTGAGTATAAACATTCCTTTACTCTCATCTCGTTTAAGGGCGAAAAAAAACATCGCAAAAATAAAGTTGAACCAGGCAAATTCAGACCTCACAGCCAAGGAGAATGACATTCGCTTTGAGATAGAAAACGCATGGCAAAGGCTGAAAGAATTTCACCATTCTGAAAAAATATTCAGCGAAATTATTGTCCCGCAAACAAAACTGAATCTTAACGCCGCACGCGCAGGATATCGCAACGGTGGGAACGATTTTTTAACCCTTGTCACCGCCGAGCGATCTATGGTTAACACAAAACTTAAATATGAACGGGTTCTTGTTAATTTAAGGCTCATGCAGGCAATGCTTTTAGAAGCTGTAGGAACAAACAAATGAAAAATAAAAAAGCAATGCCTTGGGCGGAGTTTGCCATTGTCATGGTTATTTTAGGTGCAGGCATATCTATTTATTACGATAAAGAAAACCGCCTGCATAACCTGATGCAAAAACCGGCCATCGTAAAAATCATGAAATGGGCAGGAGTAAACAGCGGAAGCATTCCTACAGCCAAAGAAACTTATTGGTGCCCTATGCATCCGCAGGTAAAAAGAGATAAGGCTGGCACATGCCCCATCTGTAACATGCAGTTGGTCAAGATAAAAAAAGACGACAAAAAAGAGAAAAGTGTAGGTTCCATTCTGCTCACCTCCCGGCAGATACAAGAAGTCGGCGTTCGATTTGCCACCGTGGGGCGTTTGAGCTTTGCCCGCCAGATAGAAACCAGCGGCATAGTTGCCGTGGATGAGCGACGACTTAAAACAATTTCCGTTTGGGCTCCAGGCCAAAGCAGGATTAATACCCTATACGCAAACTTCACCGGCGCAAATGTTAAGACAGGGGAGCCACTTTTATCTATCTACAACCCGGCAATCGTCACCACGCAGGAAGAGTATCTACTACTTTTAAAAAACGGAACAGAAAGAATGGCCCCCCTCATTAAAAGCATAACAACCCGTTTAAAGGGCTGGGGAATGGCAGAGAAGGAGATAGAAAAGTTTCGCATAAAAGGAGCGGCAACGGATAACTTCACTATCTATTCACCTGTTTCCGGCACGGTTATGGAACGGCTCGTTGACGAAGGGGAATATGTTAAAGAAGGACAGGCACTTTTAAAACTGGCAGATTTATCAACCGTGTGGATATATGGCGACGTTTATGAAAACGAGCTTCCTTTTATCAAGGTTGGAACAGCTGTTGAGATATCCGTTAATGGCAAAGGCATCACCGGCAAGGTTGATTTTATCGATCCCGTCGCACAAATAGATTCTCAAACGGTGCGCGTTAGGTTTGAAATTCCCAACAAAAATGGTTATCTAAAACCGGGAATGTTCGCAAGTGTCCGCATAAATCTTCCTGAAAAAGATTTGCTTGCGGTGCCTGCTAGCGCCGTTCTCCTTACCGGGCGCAGGGCTATTGTTATGGTGTCGGAAGGGGAAGGAGTTATGCGCCCTGTGGATGTTACGCTTGGAAGAAAGTGGCTCTACCCGTCTAACAAAAACTCTTCTTCAGGTGGCGAGGAACGCTACCACGAAATCATCGCCGGGCTTGAAACGGGTGAGCGAATCGTCTCATCAGCTAATTTCCTGATAACGGCGGAAGCGCAGTTTCAGGGAGTGCTAAAAAAACTGGCTCCACCTTCAACGAAAGGTGAAACAGCAAAACTGCCTGATGACATTGAATCAGCATTCGCTCACATTCTTAAATCGTATGAAAAAATCAGGAAAGCGCTGGCGCAAGATAACACTGATATCTCAAAAAAAGTGGCCGCTAATTTAATCGGGAATATAAACACCGTAATTAATAAAACAGATCGCGACCTAAACAAAATGCTCACAGAACTCAAGGCAGAAACCAAAAAAATAACCGAAGGGCCAAAAGATATTGCAAAAACCCGCGAACATTTTGCGTCTATGAGTAAAACAATAATTTTGCTTATTGCCCGCTACGGCCTGCCTGAAGGCATCACGCTAAACGCTTTCACATGCCCGATGACAGACAACGATGACGTTTGGTTACAGCCCGGCAAAACTATCGACAACCCATACATGGGGCAAAAAATGGCAACCTGCGGCATCTCTTTTTCATTAACGGGCATGAAGTAAAATAATGATTCGCTCCGTTATAAAATATTGCCTTCACAACCGGTTACTTGTCGTAGCGGTCTCTATTATCATAGCGGTCATGGGGGTTTGGTCGCTCTTTCGCATATCGATAGACGCAATCCCGAACCTCTCCGATACGCAGGTAATTATCTCAAGCAAATGGATGGGGCGCGACTCGCAAACAATTGAAGACCAGGTCACATATCCCCTAACCACGGCAATGCTTGCGGTTCCAAAAGTTAAAGACGTGAGGGGGCTCTCTTTTTTCGGCCAGTCACTCGTTTATATAATTTTTGAGGACGGCACAGACATCTACTGGGCCAGAAGCCGAATCATGGAATACCTAAACCAAGCGCAAGCGGATCTTCCAAAAGATGTAACGCCGGCCCTTGGGCCAGACGCAACAGGCCTTGGGTGGGTTTTTCTTTATACCGTTGAAGACACAGGAAACCTACATGACTTAGCCGAATTACGCGCACTTCAAGACTGGTACATTCGCTATCAGCTCTTAAGCGTTAAAGGCGTGGCCGAGGTGGCAAGTGTTGGCGGCGCACTTAGACAATATCAAATCATCGTCGACCCTAAAAAACTTTTCTCCTACAAGCTTTCCTTAAAGAATGTCATAAGCGCTATCAGAAAAAGTAATAACGACGTAGGTGGCGAGGTGATGGAACTTGGCGGAGCGGAGTTCATGATTCGTGGCAGAGGATATATAAAACGTGTGAAAGATATCGAGAACGTGGTTCTACGATCAAGCACAGGCGGAACACCCACACTGCTTCGGGATGTGGCGACCGTTCAAATCGGGCAGGAGACAAAACGTGGCGTTGCTGAAAAAAACGGAAGAGGCGAGGTTGTGGCGGGCATAGTGGTCGCCCGGCATGGCGCAAATGCGCTTGATGTAATTAACGGCGTAAAAGAAAAAATACGTTCGATATCCCAAGGCCTTCCGAAGGGAGTAGTTATTAAACCCGCCTACGATAGATCTGGCCTCATAAACAGAGCCATCACAACACTTAAAAGCAAGCTGATAGAAGAGATGGCTATAGTCGCTTTAGTTACTCTCATTTTTCTTTGGCACGCACGCTCGGCACTGGTGGCGTCTATCACTTTGCCGCTTGCCGTTTTAGCATCTTTCATTATTATGAAATCAATGGGGCAAACCGTAAACATAATGTCTTTAGGCGGCATTGCCGTTGCCATAGGCGCAATGGTAGACGCCGCCGTGGTGATGGTTGAAAACGCGCATAAACACCTTGACTGGGCCAAAGGTAAACAGGAGCGGAGCCTTGCCGTGCTTAACGCTTGCATGGAAGTAGGGCCCGCGTTATTTTTCTCTCTTCTTATAATCACCATTTCCTTCTTGCCCGTTTTCGCGTTGCAAGACCAGGCAGGGAAACTTTTTAAACCGTTAGCGTTCACAAAAACTTTCGCCATGGGCGCAGGGGCTATTTTGGCAATCACCCTTATCCCCGTGCTTATAGATATTCTCATCAGGGGTAAAATTCCATCTGAAACAAAAAACCCGGTTAGCCGAGTTCTCATTACCGCTTATAAACCTCTCATCCGTTTTGCTCTCACGTTCAGAAAAAGTGTTATCGCTATCGCCGTCCTCCTGCTTTTGTTTACATACATCCCGTATAACAAGTTGGGTAGCGAGTTTATGCCCCCCTTAAAGGAGGGTGACATTTTGTATATGCCTACAACCGTTCCGGGCCTGCCGGTTGCGGAAGCTACAAGAATTTTGCAAGTGCAAGACCGCCTGCTAAAACAGTTCCCGGAAGTTAACATGGTTTTGGGCAAAATCGGACGCGCAAATACCCCGACAGACCCTGCCCCCCTTTCGATGGTAGAAACGCACATCTCGCTTAAGCCAGAAAAAGACTGGCCCGCACGGATCGTTAAAACAGGTTACATCAAAAATATGGCGCAGGAGATGATAAGCCTTTTAAAAAACAAAAACCTTGTTACAGATTTTCAGGCTGGAGACATTCCCGCACAAGTGGAGCGTAAAAGCCGGTGGAGCATTAACACCTGGATCAGAGAGGAACTGCTTAAGAAGAACAGCCTTGCCACGATAACGCGAGAGCTACCTATTAAACTTTTAAAAACGGTTTCTGCCGATTTAATCTTTTACCTGAACGCCTCAGGACACCTTACGCAAAGCTCTGCCCCAAAAGCCGAAACGCTGTTAAAAAGCAATAAAGCTAAGGTGCCTCCTTTACGCAAAACAACGTTTGAAGAACTTACAAAAGAGGAGATGAACCGCGTCATCAGCATACCTGGCATGCCAAACTGGTGGCTCATGCCGATAGAAACCCGTTTAGGTATGCTCTCCACCGGAATGAAAGGATTATTGGGCCTAAAAATCAGGGGCGAAAATCTGGTTGAGCTGGAGAAAATAGCCTTAAATGTGGAGCAAGTATTAAGTTCAGTTTCCGGCACGCTCTCCGTTTCTGCAGAACGTGTTATGGGAGGGCGATATCTCGACATCGACCTTGATCGCACAAAGCTTGCCCGTTACGGCATCACCATAGAAGACGCACAGGCTGTTATAGAATTCGCCATCGGTGGCAGAAACATAACCCGCACTGTTGAAGGAAGGTATCGTTTTCCAGTTAACATCCGCTACCCCCAGGAACTGCGGGACGACCCTGAAAAAATCAAAAAAGTGTTGCTCACCGCTTCAAACGGCGCACCAATCCCTTTAGGTGCGGTTTCAACAATCAGCCTTCAAAACGGGCCCGCAATGATAAAAAGTGAAAATGGCCTGCTTGTTACAAACGTACCTGTAGATATAAAAGCGGGGCTTGATATCGGCACATACGTAAAACACGCGCAAAACGCTATCGACCAGGCTATTGAGACGGGAGGAATTACCCTCCCCCCCGGATATTACATGGAATGGAGTGGCCAGTTTAAGTTCATGAGAGATGTAGAACAAAAACTTAAACTGATTATTCCTGTAACGCTTGCAATCATTTTTCTTCTGCTCTATTTAAACTTCGGGAACCTTACCGATACGTTAATTATTATGCTCTCTCTCCCTTTTAGCGTTATAGGCGGCGTTTGGTTCCTTTATTGGCTGGGTTACAACTTAAGCGTTGCCGTGGCCGTTGGCTTTATCGCGCTTGCCGGGCTGGCGGCGGAAACAGGAATAATAATGCTTACTTACCTTAATTTAGCCTACGAAAAAAGGAAGGCCGAGGGGTTAATGCAAAACCGGGCTGACCTTGCAGAGGCGATAATAGACGGTGCGGTAATGCGAGTGCGCCCCAAAATAATGGTGGTGAGCTGTCTTATACTTGGGCTTTTGCCAATCATGTGGACGGAAGAGGCAGGGTCGCAAGCTATGCAACGCATGGTGGCACCGATGATAGGAGGCCTTATCTCCGCCACGATCCTCACGCTCATAGTCATCCCGGTTATCTACTCTTTTGTAAAAAAGAGAGGCGCGTGAGATGCTACCCATTGAAATGGTGGGCGGTACTGGGATCGAACCAGTGGCTTCCACCGTGTGAAGGTGGCACTCTCCCGCTGAGTTAACCGCCCGGAAAGAACAGGGGTAGATAATACCCCTACTAACGCTAGATGTCACCTTCAGGTTTTTACCCTAGGCGCTCTTCACGCTTTCTTCTTCCTGACCATGAAACTGGCAGTTATCACATATATGGTTAGACGCACGACCGCACATAACGCAGTTAACCTCGTCAAACCTTTCTATCAGCGCTCCGCCGCAATGCCGGCAAATGGCTTTATCTTCTGTTTTAACGCTCATCTTAATCCTTCGAAAAAAAGGAAAGATTATAGAAAAATGGCCCCTGCAAGTCAATCGTTTCATTAAATAAATATAAACGCTTTACTTGCAAGCGGTTACATAGCCATGAGGGTTTGCAGGGCTACGATAAGGTGGAATGATTCAGAATATCCAGAATGTCTATCCGTGTTTCAGGCGTTAAGTTCGAGCCAATAAATTCTTCATTAATTCTTCGAAGGTTGGCATTAAGCTCTAAAGTGTCCATGACTTCCGTGCCGTCAAACGGCTCCGCATGGTCCCTGTCTGCAAAGTTTGACTGGCAATAGTCGACACCGATTTCTTCACCCGTATCTACCAGCAAAGGTAAGCCATGTGTGCGGCATATAACGGGCCGTGATTCATAAATAGAACAGACGCCGCCTAACAACATGGGGCAGACGTTTAAGTTACCCTGTGCAAATTCCAGAAGTTTGCCACGAAAATCACCATCGAGCCTGCGAAGAGCTTTTAAAATAAAAGAGCCTTCAACAGGCAGAACGGAGCGGGAAGTCAGGCAACAGGAATCACAACCGACACCACATTTCATGTCGTGGTTATGTCTGGTTTTAAGGGTACTTACACGGGTGTCCAGATGTTCTACGAATTTTTTGTAATTACTATAAGCGTCAGAACCTGCTCTGCTGGCAAGCATTTCGTCAAGGCAAGTAGCGGTTTTCATCTTCAGTGCGCCTCATCCCAGTTTGCTCCTTCCTGTATAGAAACAACAAGCGGGACCAAAAGTTCATGTACGTTTTCCATCTCATATTTTACCATTTTTTTGAGACTTTTTGTTTCACTTTCTGGCGATTCAAACACGAGTTCATCATGAACCTGAAGCGTCATTTTTGCCTCAAATTTTTCCATTTTTAAACGCTTATATATTGAAATCATTGCCTTTTTGATAAGATCAGCCGCGCTCCCCTGCATAGGTGTGTTAACGGCGTTACGCTCTGCAAATTTTTTGACCTGTTTATTTTTTGCGTTTATATCTGGCAGATACCTTTTTCGCCCAAAAAGGGTTAAAACAAACCCGTTATTCCGCGCCTGCCTTATGGTTTCGTCGATATATTCCCTGATACCAGGATACCTCGCAAAATAACCGTCTATATATCTTTGCGCCTCACCCCTCGATATCGAAAGCTCCTTTGCCAAGCCGAACGCCGTCTGACCATATATAACGCCAAAGTTTACCGTTTTGGCAACGCGCCGCATGTCGGACGTTACAAACTGCGGTGCCACGTTAAATATTTCCGCCGCCGTGCTGGCATGGATATCTTCGTCGTTCTGAAAAGCCGCAATCAAGGTTTTATCTTTTGAATAATGAGCAAGAAGCCTTAACTCTATTTGTGAATAATCTGCCGATACAATTCTTCGCCCCTCTGGCGCTATAAAAGATTTTCTTATTTTGCGTCCCAGCTCCGTGCGGACAGGAATATTTTGAAGGTTCGGGTCAGAAGACGAGAGCCTGCCGGTCGCCGTTATCGTCTGGTTAAACGAGGTGTGTATTCTTCCCGTTTGCTGGTTTATCATTTTTGGCAGGGCGTCTGCGTATCCGCTTTTCAGTTTTGTAAGCTTTCTGTATTCCAGAACGCTCGTTGGCAAGGGGTGGCTCCCCGCCAACGTTTCTAAAACGTCTTGCCCGGTTGAATACCCGGTCTTTGTTTTTTTGGATGTTGGCAACTTTAATTTGTCGAATAACACTTCACCCAACTGCTTTGGGGAATTTATGTTGAACTCACACTCAGCGTCTTCATATATTTTCTTTTCCAGCCTGCCAAGCTCGTCTCCGATAAGTGCAGATAACTCGCAAAGCGCTGATTCATCTACCAATACACCGTTTTTTTCCATTTCGGCAAGCACGAAAACTAGCGGAAGCTCCATATCGTCCATAAGGGAACTTGCGTTTTCCTTCTCTATTAACGGACGCAACACGTTAACCAGCCGCAATGTCATGTCCGCGTCTTCCGCCGCATATTCCACCGCTTTTTCGACCTCCACCTTGTTGAAGGTAATTTGCTTCGCTCCCTTCCCGCATACGTCGGAAAACTCGATCGTCGTTTCGCCGAGCCGTTGCATGGCAAGGGCAGAGAGACCGTGCCGCTCCGACGGGTTTAAAAGGTATGAAGCAATCATGGTGTCGAACGAAACGGGGTTTATCTCTACCCCCTCGCGGGCCAGAACTATCATGTCGTATTTTATGTTCTGCCCGTACTTTTCAACTTTTTCGTTACTCAGCAGTTTTTTTATTTTCGGCAGGGCCAGATCAAGTGAAACCTGCTCTGGCGCACCATCATAGTCGTGACGGAACGGAACGTAATATGCCTCCCCTTCACTGCAGGAAAAGCTCATCCCCACCAGAATCGCCTGCATCGGGTATTGAGACGTCGTTTCGGTATCAACCGCGAACCTGCCAGATTTTTCAAGTTTCGCCAACATATTGCTGAGCGCCTTCTCAGTAAGCACGCTTATATAATTGCGAGGGATTTTTGACTTTTCAGGTTTTAAGTCTTTTAAGAGGGTAGAAAAACCTAGCTCGGTATATAACTTGCGCAGTTTTGCATAGTCTGGTTCTTCTGTTTTCCATGAATCCTTATCAAAATGAATTGGCGCATCGCTCGCCACCGTCGCAAGTTTTTTAGAGAGCCTCGCCTGATCGGCGAATTCTATAAGGTTTTCGCGCAGTTTCTTTTTTTTCATCCCGTTAGCGGCGGCCAGGACAGACTCCATATCGCCATATTCTTTCATCAACGCTTGCGCCGTTTTCTCCCCCACTCCGGGAACACCGGGGATATTGTCGGAAGAATCACCCATGAGCCCTAAAACGTCGGCAACTTTATCTGGCGTAACACCAAATTTTTCCGCGACTTCCTTTGGGCCAATGTTTTTGTCTTTCATCGAATCGTATATCGCCACGCCAGGGCGGATCAACTGCATCAGGTCTTTATCTGACGTCACAATCGTTATGTCGAACCCTTCTTTGAGCCCCCTCTCAACAGCGGCGGCGATAATATCGTCCGCCTCCCATCCCGGCTCGCGGGCGATATGCATGTTAAAGCCTTCTATAACCTTGTCGATATATGGCAATTGAACGGCCAGATCTTCCGGCATCTGCGGCCTGTTGGCCTTGTATTGGTCATACATCTCGTGACGAAAGGTTTTCCCCTTTGAATCGAGCGTCATCACCACATAATCCGGTTTTTTGTCGTCAAGAATCTTTTTTAACATCGTGACAAACCCGTATACGGCGTTGGTCGGAACCCCTTTGGCGTTCGTTAACGCATGGCGTATGGCAAAATAGGCGCGGAAATAATATCCGGCTCCGTCGATCAGAAATAAACTCGGTTTTTTATTTGGCATGGGTGATACTTTAGCAGACGAAAGGCTCTATGAATATTTACTTGATATTAAAAACCGGCAACTATTTTCCTCCGGCGGATTATCCACCTTGTCACTTGCAATGGTAAATCTTTTTTCTATCGAGCTAAACGGCAGGTGGACGAAAAGAAGCAAAAGATGAATTTGAACGATTTGGGGTAAAGTTATCGTGGTAAATACCTATACGCATAACATCTTCCTTGCCCATGTTCCCTGATGAAAAACGTCTGACATTATGGTCTAATGCGAGCCTATGAGAAATAAGCCCTTTACATGTAAATTAGTGGCGTTCTTCTTTATCGCCATGCTTTTTGCGCCGCAGTTTGCCATCGCCAAAAATAAAAGGCCGGGCAGGCCAACAGCCGCAGTGGAAGTGGCACAGGTTATAGAAAGAAAAACGTCTGAAACCATTAACCTCGTAGGCACCATACACGCGCTTAAACAGAGCGAAATATCTGCCGAGGTAGATGGCCGTGTGGTCTCTTTCACAAAAAGCGAGGGGACCGCCGTTAAAAAGGCTGATCTTGTTGTGGCTCTCGATGAAACGCCTTACAGGATACAGGCTCAGGGCGCACGCGGGAGACTATCAAGCGCACGGGTGGCGCTCAAAAAAGCAGAGCTTGCCAAAAAACGGGCACGCAAACTGTTCGAGCAAAAGATTGCCTCTGAAGAGATGTGGCAAAACGCAGAGCTTGACGTAGAAACGGCAAACGCCGACCTTGTACAACGGATGGCGGAACTTGAACAAGCCGAACTCGACCTCGACAGATGCAGGGCGCGAGCGCCATATGACGGATATATATCAAGAAAGTTAACGGAAGTAGGCGTTTGGGTGCAAGACGGCACCGGCCTTTTTGAAATAATAGATATAAAACAGGTAGACGTGGTGGTTGAAGCGCCGGAGCGAAGCATAAGGCAGTTCGCACTTGGCACGAGCGCAAAGGTTTTTATAGACGCGTATCCGCAAATGAAATTCAGCGGAACCGTTGCTACCGTTTCCCCATTGGCAGACCTTAAAAGCCGCACGTTCATGGTAAAAATAAGGGTGGATAATTCCAATGCAGTTATAAAGGCGGGCATGTCGGCCCGTGTTAAGGTTGGCGGAGATGGCAAACGTAAAACCATGCTCATCCCGCGTGATGCCATATTGTGGCGGGCGCGTAAGGCTATCGTGTTTACCGTTACTGATGGAACGGTAAAGGAAATCACTGTTTCACTGGGGCGCCAGATGGGTGAGCTTGTTGTCGCCACGGGCGATATTTACCCCGGCTTGAAGCTTGTCGTAACAGGCAACGAGATACTCCGCAACGGGGACCCTGTTAAAATCGTCGGCGAAAAAACCTTTAACTGATTAAAGGCGCTATAAACTAAACACCATGTGGCTTATACGCTTCTCTATTGAAAACCCGGTAAAGGTTACGGTCGCCGTTCTTTACATGCTTATTTTTGGCGCCATTTCAATTGCCGATATCCCTATTCAACTTACGCCTACCGTAGACAAACCAGAAATACAGGTACGAACGAGTTTCCCCGGTGCCGCGCCACAAGAAGTGGAAGAGCAGGTGACCATCCCGATAGAAGAAAAACTTCAGGCGGTGGAAGGCTTAACGCGGCTCACTTCGTCATCCAAAGAGGGGAGTTCCAGCGTTGAGCTTGAGTTTGAGTGGGGTGTGGATAAAGACATCGCCTTAATAGATATTCTTAAAAGGATATCAACCGTTAAAAACCTGCCGGACGATGCCGACACGCCGATTATTATCGCCGGAACAAGTTCGGAGCGCAGGCCGATATATTGGGCGTCGCTTCGCGGTTCTTTGCCGGTTAACAAAATGCGCCAGTTCACGAAAGACTATATCGTGCCACGGGTTGAGCGGATAGAAGGCGTCTCTGAAGTTCGTATTTATGGCGGCGAAGAGCGTGAAGTGCGCATAGCATTGGACTTTACCGCGCTAGGCGCAAGGGGGCTTACGGTAAAAGATATAAGCCAGGCGCTTGTGCGGGAAAATCTTAATGTCCGCGGAGGGCATATAGACATCGGCAAACGAAAATATCTTGTGCGTACCGTTGGGCTTTTTAAAAACGTAAGCGATATAGAATCTGTCATCGTGGCGAAAGATATCGACGGCAGGCCCGTTTATATCCGCGACGTGGCCACGGTTTACGATACGTTTAAAGACCGTACCTCGATGGTGCGCATCATGGGCGAACCTGCCATCGCGTTAGGGATCATAAAAAAATCTGGCGCTAACACCATTAAAGTCGTAAACCAGCTTGAAAGCCTGTTTGAAAAACTGAACAGGGAGATAAAAAGCAAAAATGTGGCAATACATGAAAGCTACGACTCAAGCGATTACATATGGGAATCTATAGGTTTTGTCACATCCAACTTAGGTTTCGGCGCACTTTTGGCGGTGCTGGTTCTCCTCTTTTTCCTCCGCTCAGTCAGAAGTACGCTTGTTATCGGGATATCAATACCCATTGTAATCATGACAGGCTTCATTTTGCTTAACCTGTTCGGCAGGACGCTTAACATTATCTCGCTTGCAGGGATGGCTTTCGCCGTTGGCATGGTGGTGGATAACGCGATCGTGGTTTTAGAAAACATCTTTCGCCACATGCAGGAGGGGGCGGACAGAAAAAAAGCCGCACTTGAAGGCACGGCTGAAGTGTGGGGAGCCATTTTGGCATCAACACTAACGACGATCGCCGTTTTTATTCCTATCATGTTTATAAAAGAGGAAGCGGGCCAGCTTTTTAAAGATATTGCCATCGCAATTTCGTTATCCGTCGCCATCTCGTTAATCGTTTCTATCACCGTCATTCCGGCTTTAGCCTCACGTTTGATGCGCTTCTCAGGTAACAAAAAAAACATAGCACCACAAAAAGGAGCGCTGGCTACTTTTGGGTTATCTATTAAAAACTTTTTCGTATGGTCAATAACCGCCATTTCACGTTTTCCGTTGTTTGCAAAACTTGCGGTGATAGTGTTAATCGTAACGCTTGCCACCGCCACACTGCCGCTTGCCCCTAAAATGGAATATCTCCCCAAAGGGAACCGAAACCTGATTTTTATTTTCTTCAAGCCTCACGTTGGAAGCAATATAGACACGACGCAAAAATATTCCGACGTAATAGCAGATAAAATTCTGGCCTTTCCCGAAATAAAATATATGTTCCACGTCGTTTCCTCCCGTTTTAACGGGATAGGAACCCGTGTGAAAGATGAATACAGGGGAGACATAGGAGCCGTGGCAGAAAAAATAAACGGAGTGTTATATGGCTCGCCAGGGTTTGAGCATGTTATGGCGTTTCAAAGCTCTCTTTTCTCGCGGATACTAGGGGCGGACATGCAGGTGGAAGTTAAGGGGCCGAACCTTGACAAGGTCGCCGAATACTCAACCGAGATACAAGAAGAACTATCCACAGTCAAGGGGGTCAAGTTTGCCAGAACAAACCTTGAAACCGGCAACCCTGAGTTACGCGTTACCATAGACCGCGAACGAGCCGCCGACCTTCAGCTCTCGGTGCAAGATATAGCGGAAGTTATAGAATCGCTCGTAGCAGGCAAAAAAGCGACGCTTTATAAAATAGGTGGCGAGGAAATAGACGTAGTAATTAAAGGGGTGGAAGAAACAATCGTAGACGCCCACTCGCTAGAAGAAGTTACCGTGTATAATATAAACGGAGCCGGAGTGCGGCTCGATTCCGTTGCCAAAGTAACAGAAGCCACGGGCCCGACCCAGATAAACCATATAGAAATGGATCGCGCGGTATCGTTATCTGTAACAAAAGAGAGAGACGCGCCCTTGCAAGCCGTTGTGGAGGAGATGAACAGAAAGGTTTTGGACCCTGTTCGTGAAAAGATGGATTTAGGCTATTCCATCACCCTGTCGGGCCACGCAAAAGACCTTAAGGCTACGGCGTCTGCGCTTACGGGTTCTTTCGTTCTGGCCCTTGTCATAATCTATCTTCTCATGGCGGCGCTTTACGAATCGTTCCTCTACCCTATTCTTATAATGTTCGCCGTTCCCCTTTCCGCTTCGGGGGCGCTTATCGGCATATCGCTCACCGGAAGCCGTTTAGATATGCTCACGATGCTGGGGCTTATTATTTTGGCTGGCATTGTGGTTAATAACGCGATTCTGCTTATACATCAGGCGATAAGAAACCGTGAAAAACGCGGGATGCGTGCCGACGAGGCTATAATAGAATCGGTTAAAATGCGAATCAGGCCCATTTTTATGAGCGCTATAACAACGGTGTTCGGAATGCTTCCGCTGGTGATAAGAAGCGGCCCCGGCTCAGAGCTTTATTCAGGGCTTGCCTCGGCTATAGTCGGCGGGCTTTTGGTGTCTACGGTTTTTACGCTCCTGCTTATTCCGGCTCTATACCTGGCGCTAGCAGATATCAGGGGTGAAACAAAAAACGCATGAGACGTTACAGGTTATGGCGGAAGCTTTAAAAAACAGCTATAACGAAAAGTTTTTTAAAACGCTCTCAGCGGCGCTAAAAACTGCTTACCCAAAGTTTGGCTCCGGCCTGTTTCATAAGCTTATTTTTGATGACGAATGGGAAACCCGTGAACTAAAACAGCGAATGCGCCATATAACCTTATGCCTGAAAGAAACACTACCAAACAGCTACAGAAAATCTTTGGAAATCCTCCTTCAGACCGCCCCCGAATTCAGCGGTTTTGAACCGATGTTTTTTCCAGACTTCGTCGAAGTTTACGGCATGGATGATTGGGAAATTTCCATCGCCGCTCTTGAAGAGTTCACTAAATATTCAAGCTCCGAGTTCGCTGTTCGCCCGTTCATATTAAAAGATTCTGCAAAAATGATGAAGCAGATGCAAAAATGGACGAGCCATGATAACCACCATGTCCGCAGGTTATCAAGCGAAGGATGCAGGCCAAGGCTTCCGTGGGCGATGGCTCTCCCGGAATTCAAAAAAAAACCTGGGCCGGTTCTGGCGGTTTTGGACAAGTTAAAAAATGACAGCCACGAATATGTGAGGCGAAGCGTTGCTAACAACATTAATGACATTTCAAAAGACAACCCGGAGCTTATTTTTAATGTTGTTAAAAAGTGGCATGGACAAAACAGGAAAACTGACTGGATTGCAAAACATGGCCTTAGAACATTACTGAAAAATGGAGACAAAAAAGCTCTGCTGATGTTCGGGTTCGCCGCCACCCCTGCTGTAGTGGCCGGCAAGCTAAAAACCAACAAGCGCTCCATAAAAATCGGTGAGCATCTTGGGTTCTCGTTTGAGCTTCTGGTAAAAAGCGCCAAAAGACAAAAAATCCGCCTCGAATATGCAATCTACTACCTGAAAGCAAACGGAAGTTTGTCTAAAAAAGTATTCAAAATAAGTGAAAACGAATATGAAAAAGGAAACAAAACCTTCACGGTAAGGCGCTCCTTTAAAAACATGACAACACGAAAGCATTACCCCGGTTGCCACAAATTGACAATCATAGTTAACGGCAATGAAACGCAAGCAGTAACCTTTACGTTAAAAAGCTGAATCCGCCTGACCGCACATAGGTATATAATGGGGTTTTTAATGAATTTGCGTGAACATGAAAAATAAAATCGTTCTCGGCGTAACGGGTGGAATCGCCGCATACAAGGCGGCAGACATTGCAAGGCGAGTTATGGAACTTGGGTTTGCCGTGCAGGTCGTCATGACAAAAAACGCAGAAGCCTTTATAACCCCGCTAACTTTTGAAGCGTTGACAGGCAATAAAGTTTTGCGTGCGGGGTTGCCTACGCCTGGGGAAGATTCCATGCCACACATTACATTGCAAAGAGAGGCGCGGCTTGTTCTGGTGGCCCCGGCAACGGCTAACATAATAGGAAAGTTCGCGCACGGAATTGCAGACGATTCCTTAAGCACGCTCCTGCTTGCATCCGACGCTCAGGTTGTTATGGCTCCTGCCATGAACACCAAGATGTATGAAAATGAAGCGGTTCAAAAAAACATCGCAACATTAAAAGAGCGCGGCGTAATAATGATTGGGCCCGCTATTGGCACGCTTGCCTGTGGCGACGAGGGTGCAGGAAAATTATCACCTGTTGAAGATATCGTTACGGCTGTTGAAAGTGCTTTAAAGGTTAAAAGAGATTTTGCCAATTTAAACGTTATCGTTACGGCGGGAGGAACAAGAGAACCTTTAGACGCCGTAAGGTTCATTGGTAACAGCTCTTCCGGCAAAATGGGTTTTGCGATTGCGACAGCTTTAAAAATGCGGGGCGCTAACGTAACCATTATTTCAGGAGCTACCGAGGTAGAACCTCCTGATGACATTAAAGTTGTGAATGTCAAAACGGCAGAAGAAATGAGGCAGGCGACCTTGTCGCATTTTGATAACGCCGATATTCTTATAATGTCGGCGGCGGTTTCTGACTATCGTATGATGGGGGCCGAAAATCGTAAGGTTAAAAAGAACGGGCAGTGGGACATAACCCTGGTGGAAAACCCGGATATATTAATGGAAGTTTCAAAACGTAAACGTGGCCAGATAGTTATAGGGTTTGCCGCCGAAACGGAAAACCCCGTTGAAAACGGCAAGAAAAAACTGCTCAAGAAAAACATGGATATGATCGTGATAAACGACGTATCGAGAAAAGATATCGGTTTCGCCTCCGACTACAACGAGATTACAACAATCAGAAGAACAGGCGAGCTAACACAGCATGGCAAGGCATTGAAAAGTGAACTGGCAGAGATCATACTGGACAATGCCATTAAACTGTTTCAGAACGGGAAGGATAAAAAGAGGGCATAAACCTTGAACAACAAGGGCCAGATACTGGCAAAACTATCAAGCCTGCGGTTGGAGCTTGAAACACTTCGCCTGTATGGTAAAAACGAGATCGAAGGCATAATACCAGACGATATAATAAAAAGGTTAAACAGCGCACCTGTAATGGAAAAAGAAAAAACCACGAAAGAAGAAACTCTTGACGACGTAATGGCCGAAGTATCTGCGTGCAAGAAGTGCGAACTTTCAGGAACCAGAATAAACACGGTGTTTGGAGTTGGCAACCCTAACGCCGACCTTATGTTCATAGGCGAAGCACCGGGCGCAGAAGAAGATAAAAGAGCGGAACCTTTCGTTGGCAGGGCGGGAAAACTTTTAACAAAAATGATAGAAGCCATGGGCCTCACCAGAAACGATATTTATATCGCCAACATTTTAAAGTGCAGGCCACCTGAAAACCGCAACCCGCTCCCGGCAGAGGTTGAACTTTGCGAGCATTACCTGACGCGCCAGATAGACGCTATACGGCCAAAATTCATCTGCGCCCTTGGTGCAGTTTCCGCCAAAACACTGCTTAAAACAAAGGAGCCGATATCAAAACTTCGCGGCAGTTTTTATTCTTATCACGGAACCCCGCTTTTACCTACGTTTCATCCGGCTTACCTCCTGCGTAATCCGGCTGAGAAAAAAAACGCATGGGCCGACCTTAAACTGCTAATGGAAAAACTGGGCCTCCCTGAAAAAACTGGAAGCGAGTAACGGTGGCGCAAAACAAAAAGAAAAAGCGCCGGGGCAAGAATAGCATGGCGCGCAAGCTTGGCACGGCTATCGCCTTTCTTTTTATAGTCTCCGTAGTAGCTGGCATTGGGGGGGGTGCATTTATCTATTTTAACTATGCCAAGGATATGCCCAATATTGATTCTCTCAAGGATTATAAACCAAGCCTCGTCACACGCATTTACGACAGGAACGACCTGCTTATAGGCGAATACTATATAGAAAAGCGGATACTCGTCCCGCTTGAAAGAATTCCGCTGGCGCTAAGAAGAGCGACAATCGGCGTGGAAGACACATCTTTTTACAAACATCACGGTTTGAATATCGAAGGTATCATCCGGGCGTTTATTGCCAACATGAAAGCGGGCCATGTTGTGCAAGGTGGTAGCTCCATCACACAGCAGGTGGCAAAACTTCTTTTCCTAACGCCAGAAAGAAAACTTGCACGAAAAATCAAGGAAGCCATTCTTTCTATCAACATAGAACGGATGTATACAAAAAATGAGATATTGGAAATATATCTTAACCACATTTATTATGGGCACGGTGCATACGGGGTTGAGGCGGCATCGCAAATATATTTTGCCAAAAACGTAACAGACTTAACCCTTTCTGAAATATCCATCCTTGTGGGGCTTCCAAAAGCGCCAAGCCACTACTCGCCATATAACAACATGAAAAAGGCAAAAACAAGGCAGGCCCATGTGTTAAACCGTATGGTCGCAATAGGCGCAATAACACCCGCCCAAAAAATGGAAGCGCAAAAAAAGGAAATTCATCTGGCCGGAAGGAAAAAACCTCAGAACAAGGCACCATGGTTTGCAGAACATGTCCGCAGGCTCCTTGAAAAAAAATATGGGGCGACAAAGCTATATCGCGGCGGCTTAACCGTGCGAACAACTCTTGACCTCGCACTGCAGAAATATGCCAGAAAATCTGCCAAGGCCGGCATTGAAAAAAATGACAGGAGACTTGGATATCGAGGGCCGATAGGTCATGTAGATATTACGGCAGGCGAAACGGTGGAGTGGAACAAACTCAACCCGCGAACAAACAAACGCGGTCATAAAATAGACATCTATAAGCCGGGGAGCATATTAAAAGGCATCGTTCTTGATGTTGAAAAGAAAAAAGTAACCGTTGGGTTTGAAGACAATAAGGGCGTAATTCCTTTAAAAGAAATGAACTGGGCAAGAACTCCTAACCCGCGCAAAAACGCTTTATGGGCGGCAAAAATAAAAGACGCAAGAAAAGTTTTAAAACCGGGAGACTTAATAGAAACCCGCGTTCTTAAAGGAAACATTTCAGACGACGGCTCTTTGCCGCTAACCCTTTATCAGGTTCCGATAATCCAGGGAGCGCTTTTGGCTATGGACCCTAAAACGGGACATGTGCTGGCGATGGTGGGCGGATATGACGCGAAGCTGAGCAAGTTTAACCGCGCCATACAGGCAAAACGCCAGCCCGGCTCGTCGTTTAAACCTGTTATTTATGCCACTGCGCTTGAAAAAGGATATACGCCCGCATCGATAATCATAGATGCGCCAATAATTTTCGACCGTGCGGTAACCGAGTTTCGAGGCTGGAAACCGATGAACTTTGAAGAAAAGTTTTTCGGGCCAACAACCATCAGAACGGCAGTAACGCATTCCAGAAACGTGGTGACCATAAAAGCGCTCGATAAAATGGGCGTGAGACCCGTTATAAACAACGCAAGAAAACTTGGAATAACCTCAAAGCTGGAGCCAAACCTCTCCCTTGCGCTAGGGGCTTCCCCCGTGGCACTGGTTGAGATGGTAACGGTTTATGGAACCCTTGCAAACGCTGGAGCCCGCGCAAAACCTATTTTCATAAAATCGGTTGAAGACAGGAGCGGAGTTATCCTTGAACAAAACGAACCGGAAATAACACAGGCGATATCACCCTCCGTGGCTTATCTCATGACGAACATAATGACAGGCGTCGTAAAAGAGGGAACCGCAAGAAGCCTTAAACTTAAAAACCCGATAGCCGGCAAAACAGGCACGACCAACAATAATATAGACGCATGGTTCGTAGGGTTCACCCCCGATATAGTGTGCGGGGTGTGGGTCGGTAGAGACGACAATAAACCTATGGGCAAAAGGGAAACAGGGTCGCGCGCCGCCATTCCTATCTGGAAAGGTTTTATGAAAAAAACATTGGAAGGAATGCCCGTGGTTGACTTCGAACCGCCTGAGGATATCCTCTTTGTAAAAATAGATAAAAAATCTGGCCTGCTAACAAAATCGTCCGGCAAAGATTCCTTTTTCGAATCTTTTATAGACGGCACGGAACCAACCACGTTTGTAAACGAAGCAAAGCCAGACGAACTTGGGGCGCAAGAAGATTTAGGAGAGCTATAGTATGATGCCAGGCGACAACACAATCATCCAGGTTAACAACCTGTCGCGCCATTTTACGGTGGCAGACGGAAAAAGCGGTTTTCTAGGGTCGATACAAAACCTTTTCTCCCGCCGCTACACAACAAAAAAAGCGGTAGACGATATATCTTTCTCCATAGCCAAAGGCGATTTCGTAGGTTATGTAGGCGAAAATGGCGCAGGAAAATCTACAACAATAAAAATGCTTACAGGAATTCTGGTTCCCACCTCTGGAGAGATTGTGGTGGCCGGGAACGTTCCACACAAAAACCGCGCTCAAAACGCACGCAACATAGGCGTTGTTTTCGGCCAGCGCACACAGCTATGGTGGGATCTGCCGGTTCTGGAATCGTTCGATCTTTTGCGTTCAATATTCCGTGTGCCGGAAAACGATTTTAAAAGAAACTTTGAAGAGCTATCCGAAACGCTTGAGCTGGGCCCGCTTTTAAAAGTGCCCGTTCGCAAACTATCGCTGGGCCAGCGAATGAGGTGCGACTTAACCGCCGCGCTTTTGCACAGCCCGCGCATACTCTTTCTTGACGAGCCAACCATAGGGCTAGACATCATAGCCAAAGATTATGTGCGCAAGTTTTTAAAAAAGATTAACAAGGAACGCGAGACAACCATAATACTTACAACACACGATATGGACGATATCGAGGCGCTCTGTAGCCGAATTATAATACTCGACCAGGGCAAGATCGCATACGATGGTTCTACCGAAAAATTAAAAGCAGATTACGTTCGGGAAAAAGCGATAGAAGTTGAACTGCACGAAGACGACACGGGAACTATTAACATACCAAACGTCGAGCTTGTAAAAAGCACGGCTAACAAAAAATGGTTAAGGTTTAATCAAGACGATATCTCTGTGCAAGAAGTTATCTCGCAGATAATGCAGGAGCGGCGCGTGAAGGATATCGCCATCCACGAGCCTAAAGTTGGCGACATTATAAAAAACATCTATGCAAACGGCAAGGCCGCCTCGCAACAAGCAAAACTGCAAAAAACATTGCCATGAGTTTTAGTAACGAGCGCACAAGCGATTTCCCATTTGGCCCCGCCAAACCTGTGTATCTTAACTTTATAGAAAAGTCGTTCCAAAAACAGATCGCCTACAAGTTTGAATATTTCGTTGGCGTTTTAAACGGTCTTCTTTTCATCTTTGTTTTCACATCGTTATGGAGCGCAATATATGCAGGGGCCGACACGGTGGAAGGCTCTCCCTTCACCAGATCGCAGATGATTTCATACGCCGTTTTCGCCATGTTATTTCGCATATCGATGACAATGGAAGATAACGAGATTGGCAGAAAAATAAGAACTGGCGCTATAAGCATGGACTTCATAAAACCTGTAAGCTACCCGCTGATGCTGTTTTCAGAAGCTGTTGGGCAAACGCTTTTTCACTGGTTCACGCGTGTAATACCGCTATCCATAATAAGCCTGCTGGCATTCGACGCCTCTATGCCAAAAGACCTGTCTGCATATGCACTAACGGCGGTTGCATGGGTTTTAGGTTACTCCATCCTCTACATAATCAACTTCGGGTTCTCGCTTTTGGCCTTCTGGTTTACAGAAGTTTTCAGTTTCCAGCTCATGAAGTTCGGGCTGTTCACACTATTCTCTGGCGGAATAGTACCAATAGATTTTTTCCCTGACTTTGCAAAACCGTTCATCGCGCTAATTCCCTTCCAATATATTCTTTATGTCCCTACATCCATTTTTATCGGACACATACAAGGGGCCGAGGCCATTCGCCTTTTGCTGATTCAGCTTGCATGGGTTCTTGCTCTCGGTTTTATCTGCTGGAGAGTGTGGAAGGCCGCGCAAAAAAAATTGATCGTACAGGGCGGATAGATGTTTAAAAACGCACCGATCTACTGGAAACTTATCGTTACGTCTATCCGTGCCAAGATGGAATATAAAGTCACGTTTCTTTTCCTGCTGGTTGCACTTCTCTTTTATTATCTGGGACAACTTGGGGTGATCCTGATTATCCTCACCAAGTTCAAAAACATAAATGGCTGGAGTTTGGGCGAGATGGCTTTCCTTTACGGCCTGCTGGTTTTTAGCCAGGGGATATCAACGCTACTTTTCTCGTCGCTCAATTATTTTGAAAACCTCATAATAGAGGGCGATTTCGACAGGCTGTTGGTGCGCCCATTAAATCCGCTATTGCAGGTGCTTGCCAGCAGTTTTGAATTAAGCTCGGTGGCCCATTTTCTTATTGGCTCAACGGCACTATATTATGGCGCAACAAGGAGCGGCCTTGAATGGACTTTTCAAAAAATAGCGTTTTTCCCAATCGCACTATTGGGAGCGGTGCTTATACAGGGCGGAATACGTTTGGCCGTCGCCGCCGTTACTTTTTGGACAACGCGCAACAGGTCGCTCGTCCACACAATCGTTTACAGTTCCAAGGAGTTTATTCTCTACCCGATATCTATCTACAACTTTTGGGTGCAAGCGTTTTTAACGCTCATCTTTCCGCTGGCCTTCATAAATTATTACCCAAGCCATTTCTTTTTGGCAAGAGACTCCTCTACCCTTCTTTTTCATCCGCTACTGCAATATGGAACACCACTGGCAGGGCTGATTGTTTTCACGATGGCATATGCGTTATGGAAAGCGGGCATTAACCACTATCAGAGCGTTGGCAATTAACTTTTAAAGCCTAAGCTTTTGCAGGTTCTGGTTCGTTTTCTACTATCCCCATGGCGCCGTTCATAAGCCATGCCGCCATTAACGCGCCAGCGGCCATAACGCCAAAAACTATAGCAGGCTCGGTTTGGGCGAGCCAACCTGCAAACATGCCGCCTAAAAACGTGCCCATAAACTGGCTTAAGTTATATACGCCCACAACAGAGCCCCTGTTGGCAGGGTCCGCCAGGGTGGTAACAGCCGCCGGCATGGAAGCTTCAAGCACGCAAAGCCCCACAAAAAAGAGAGAAAAGCCACCAAGCAGGGAAGGCAACCCGTTAGAGAAGGCAAGAACGACAAACGCCACAAACATAAGGAAAAACGCGCCGGTCAAAACTTTGCGCGCAGAGCCTTTATCTGCCTTGCGTGACGACATCATCATCACAAAACCCCCGGCAATGCTTAAAGGCAGGTAAACTTTCCAAAGCTCGCTCATTGCAAAACTTTCGGAGAGTTTAAGCGGCACGCTAAAAAAAGTGGCGATCATGCACGCATTCAAAACAAAGCCTGCGATATCCAGTTTTAAAAGGTCAGGAGTGATAGCCACCCTTTTTATTTTGGCAAAGCTTAAGCCGGAATCGGCCGTTGTGGTTCTATGGTTGGCCTCAGGTTCCTTTAAAACGCCCAACGTTACAAAAATAGCGATCACAGACAAAACCGCCGCAACCCAAAACAGCGGGGCCACGCCAATAATTCCACCAATTATGGGCCCAAGTATCATCCCTAAAACAATACTGCCGCCTATCGATATGCCCGCAAACGCCATCGCCATGTTTCTGCGTGACGGCTCTGTGAGGTCTGCCAGCCACGCAATGCAGGCAGATGCGATAGCACCCGCCCCCTGTAAAAACCTTGCCGCGATAAGAACGTATATGTTATCTGTCATCGCCGCCATGACGCTACCTAACCCAAAAATTGCAAGGCCGAAAGCCACAACTGGTTTGCGCCCGAACCTGTCGGACATATAGCCGAAAGGAATTTGCAAAACAGCCTGCGTGAGCCCGTATATACCAAAAGCCAACCCTGCCAAAAACGCGGTTGACCCAGGCAAGCCCGTTGCGTAAACAGAAAACACAGGAATGATAAGAGACAGCCCCAACATGCGGGACGCTATAACAGACGCAAGGCCGGCTATCGATTTTATCTCGCCACGCGAAAAACCTAACTTGCCCATTTACTTGCTACAACCCCAAATAATAGTCACAGCTACTACTCCTCTTCCGCAGGTGAACCGTGAGCCGGGTTCTTTGCCACAACAACCTTGGCATGCTGGATAATGCGATCTTTAAAACTGTAGCCGGGTGAAAATTCCTCCACAACTACGCCGTCATCGACATCGTCTTTTTCAACAGCCTGCAAAGCTTCGCTGGTTTCAGGGTCAAACGGTTTTCCCAACACATCAAGTCTTTTTAGGCCATAACGGGAGAGCGCCTCCTTTAATTGCTGAACGACCATTTCCACTCCTTGCACGAGTTGCCCGCCAACCTCGGTTTTCTCAGCCACGGCAACCGCCTTGTCCAGATTGTCAAGGGCGGGAAGAATCGCTTCCATAACTTGCTGGACTGCATATTTTTTAGCATCCTCCCCCTCGCGTGACATCCGTTTTTTATAGTTTTCAGAATCGGCCACGGCCCGCAAAGCCCGATTTTCCGCCTCCACAAGCTCCGCCTCACGTTTATTAAGCTCTTCTGTAAGGTTTGCGACCCGCTCTTTTAGCTCGCTTACATCTGTCTTTTTCTTGCGTGGCAGGTCTTTCTTTTTAAGGTTAACTTTTTTCTTCATCGTTAAATTAAATTCCGAGTCTTCATTAACATCAAAATTTTCAGCACCGTCATCCAGAACCGCATCTTCAGCCGGTTCCGGCGAGTTTTCGTTTTCTATCGATATTTTCACCGGGTAATCTCCTCGTTACACCCTGTCAGTGTTATGCTTATCTGCTCTGCGGCATAAGCTACAAGCGCCATTATTCTGCCATAATCCATCGGCCTTGGGCCAATAACTCCCACGGCTCCAATGGCCCCTTCCGTGCCGGAAAAAGAATGCGTAATAAGGCTGAAATCTTTTAACTCCTCTATTTCAGATTCAGCGCCAATAATAAGATTCACATTTTTTGATATCAGGCATTCATTTAAAAGGAGCGCAAGCCTCTTTTTTTCATCAAGCGTTTTAAGCAACGCTTTTATTTCTGCCATGCTAAGCTTCGCGCTATGCTGGTCTATAAGGTTGCTGGCACCATCCATAAAAATGGAACCGTCCTCGTTATTATCTGTTTTTTCCGCAAGCTCCGTTGCCATGGCAAGAGCCATAGCCACAAGATCGTCCATACGAACCCTGTCTTTTTTTATTTCTGCCAGCAGTTTTTTGCGTATAAGTTCCAGCGCGAGGCCCGAGAAGCGATCATTAAAATAATTAGACAGTTTATCGAGGTCGTCCTGCTTGAAATTTTCATCTGTTCTAACAAGCTGGTTTCTCATTTCACCACCTGTAGAGATAATAACCGCCAACACAAGGTTATCTTCCATGCTAACGAACTTCACCTTTTTCACAGGGGCAGATGCGAATGACGATAACCCAACAAGACCCGCCTGGCTCGTAAACTCAGACAAGGCATGGCTAACAGCGGATAACATCTCTTTTAGCTCTCCTGCCTCGGAACAGAAAGTGACCTTGCGAATTCTTTCCGTTTCAGCCACGTTAAGCCCGACATGCGTGGCAAGATCTTCGGCATAACAGCGATATCCTTTATCAGACGGAACCCGCCCCGCAGAAGTGTGCGGTTTTGAAAGAAAGCCAGCATCTTCAAGGTCCGCCATGACACTGCGGATAGAGGCGGGGCTTAAGTTAAAGTTGTAGTTACGGCTGATGGAGCGAGCCGCGACAGGCTCTGCCTTTTCTATATAGCTCTCTATTGCCGCCTTTAAAACCTTGGCCGTTCTCTGATCCATATTAAAAGTTTGCCGCATCTTATGCCAAACCATCTATAGCTTGCGTTAGCACATTTTTAAACTTTTCAACCATTTTGTCCCGGTCAAAATCATGAACCCGCCTTGTTTGGGCGGTTTTTATTTTTTCGCGCAAAGTTTCGTCTTCTTTTATGATTCCAAGAGTCTCTGCCACTTGTGCGTGATTAACATGATTAAGCAAAACTCCAGCATAACCCATTGTATTGGTAACGCCAGATTCAGCCAGAGCCACAACAGGCGTTTTAAATTTCATCGCCTCCATGAGCGGCACGCAAAAACCTTCGTGCTTTGAAAGACACAGGAAAATGGACGAATCTTCAAAATATCCACCCAGTTCATCGTCCGGCACAGAGCCTGTAAAAACCACGTCGGTTAAATTCATCGTATCAATATATTTTTTAAGCGTCTGGTAATATGACCCATTTTTATCATAACTTCCGACAATTACCAGCCTTGAGTTTTTATCCACATAGTTGCGGTAGAAATAAAAAACTTTCAAAAGGTCTTCATGCCCTTTATGCGGAGCCACACGCCCCACAAAAAGAATGTTTGTTTTGTCGTCTTCAAACGGATGAAACCCTGAAGATTTTATTTTATCGAAATTTAATATGAGGGGAGCAACAACCACATTGCCAAACCCCACAGATTCAAGCTCAGCCGCGTTATATTCTGAAACGGCGATGGCAAGTTTCACCTTTTTTGCAAAGCCCGGTAATAACGCTCGAGCGTCTTTACAGGTTTCCGCCGCATCATAATCGAACGGCTCAAAATATTTGGCCGGGGTTATGTTGTGATAAAGCAAAATGAGGTTATCAACATTTTCAAGGGCATACTGGTTTAAAGGGGAACCGGTGGAATAGTGATAGATAACCCATGTATCCGGCGATTTCTCCGCCTCAAACTCCAGGTAACTTTTAGCCGTAAGCTTTTCATGAATAACGTTTGCGTAAATTTCAGATTCGCACCCCATCTCCCGCAAGATATTTCTTATCTCAATCACATGGTTGCCGATAGCGTCGCCATACCAGTAATTAGGTAGCATTTGATGTATTTTCATTAAAATACAAGCTCCCCGCACGATTCGATCAGTTTTTTGAACCTGCGGCAGATAACGCCCCATGAATAGTTTTGCTCAACATATTCCTGCCCACGTTTGCCCATCTCGCTGGCCGTGGAACTATCTGCAAGAAGCCGGTTAACCGCATCTTCAAACTCTGCAAAATCTCCAAAAATAAAACCACCGCCAGACGCTCTCGCATGGTCAGAAGTTGGCCCGCATGCGGAATGTACCAGCACCGGCCTGCCAAGACGCCATGACTCCATTATCACGATAGAAAAACTCTCCATCACGGAAGGTTGGCACAGCGCGGTTGAAGCTGAGATAGCGTCGCGTTTCACCTGCTCTGTAACAAAACCCAAGTCGAGCGTATCCTCCATAACAGACGCCGGAACCTGAACGGAACCTGACCCCATCAGTATAAGTTTTAGCTGTGACGATGGATTATTCTTTTTATATTTTGCAAAACACTCGACTAAAAACGGAGTGTTCTTCGTTACGTCACGGCGGCCCACATAAACGATAAACGGCTTGTCACCCAAGCCATACGTTTTTCTAAACTTTTCAGGGTAAGCAGTTCCGACTTCGTCTACCCCTTCGCCCATCAGCATCACTTCCGTCATTTTAAGCCCGTCATACTTCTCCATCGCAAGGCTCATTTCTGCCGCCGAATTAAACAGAACCCCCGAAGCCCTGTCGAACATTCTGCGGGTTTGAATCATGTCGGCATAACCTTCGTCGTGCAAACACGGGATAAGAAAAGATTTCCATGGGGCCACGCGGGTTCCGTTCCATGAAGTCCCGAAACAATAGGGCATGAAAAAGTAGATTCGATCTTTTTGATTGTCGCCTATGAAAGCAAATAGTTCGTCGGAGTTTATTGCGTTTTCCGTAAAAAACACCTCTTCTTCAAAAGATATTTTCTGGCGTGCCATAAGCTTTTCGTTTATCGGCACAAAAACATCGGTATCAACCAGGCGAGGTGAAAACCTGCGCACGGTTACACCGTTGATGCTGTAGATGCCGGGGTTGTGGTAGTGGCTGTTCCAGTGGGTTCCAAGGTCGCGCAAGGTTGTGGTTAAAACCTCGGTTTCAATCCCCCGAAAAGAGAGGTTTTCTACTAACCTTCGGCAATGAGTTTCCGCGCCGCCGCCAATGTTCTCGCCATAAAATGGGATTACGAACGTGGCTATCATAAAACTAGCTTACCCGCCCGGCAATGTTAGGGGTTTCACCGTTCAACGTCCATGTGTGGGCCGGCCTGAAAACACCCACGTCTTTTATTTTTGAGCGAACCGAAAACTCATACATCTGGTCATGGTAGTCGTAGGAGTGGCCGTCTTTAGCATGGACGGCGGCAGATATCCTGTATGAGCCATCAACGAGGTTTAACCCGTTAAAACAGATTGATATGCTCCCATCCCCTTCGATGCTCTCTATCTCTATGTCTTCAATGTCGGTGTTGGAGCCATAACAGTGCGTTCCGTCGTGCTTAAAGATGCCAATGCCGAAAACAGGTTCTTCAACCCGCTCTTTCGCCTTGTAATTTATCTCAACCAGCACGCTTTGGCCCGTTTGAAAAACATATCGCTCTTCACCCGTATCATCGCGCAGAACCACTTTTGATATCCCAACGGTAAGATCGCCCCACCTGTTGCTCTCGGCATTTCCATTTCCGCCTGCAACCATGCTTTTGTCTTCCAGCATGGCGACGTTCTCCGTCTCCGCCACATTTGCAAGATATGCGTCTATCACCCTAACGGGTTTCCCGTTTTCCTGAACGATGCCATCTTCTAGCCATGCCACGCCATCGCACCATTTTTCTATGTCACCTAAACTGTGCGAAACCAAAACTATCGTTTTACCCGCATTCCTGAAGCTTTCCATTTTGTCGTAACATTTATTGGAAAAAGCTTCGTCACCTACGGCCAACACTTCATCTACCAAAAGTATGTCCGGGTCAACATGCACGGCAATGGAAAACCCCAAACGCATGAACATGCCGGAAGAATAAGTGCGGACAGGGTTATCTATAAATCCTTCAAGCTCGGCAAACGCCACTATCTCGTCAAACCTGTTTTCTATCTCACGACGGGAAAAACCGAGGATGGAAGCGTTTATGAAAATATTTTCACGGCCCGAAAAATCAGGGTGAAAACCTGCGCCAAGCTCTATGAGAGCCGAAACCTTTCCGTTTACCTCTACGCTTCCTGAATCTGGCGAGTATATACCGGCGATAAGTTTTAAAAGCGTAGACTTGCCGGAGCCGTTTTTTCCTATAAGCCCCCAGGTGGAGCCTTTAGGGATCGCAAGGGTAATGTCTCGCAAAGCTTCGAAAGTTTGTTCTTTATCCTCAAGCGAGGTTCTGCCACCTGTTAACCCGCCCAAAAAATAACTTTTAATGGTGCCGTAGTTTTTACGCAGGGTGACCTTCTTAAATTTCTTGCAAATCCCGGATAAGCTTATTACGTTCATCTATCTGCAGGCACCCTTTTGAAAAGCGGTTAATGTCATTACAAATCCAGTAAACTGGCTATTCTAGAGCATTAAGGCATATTCTTCCACTATAGACGACAGAAACACATCCTTCGCTATATTTTCGCCACAATTCGGCCTTTTCGTTGTAGACCTAGCGATTTTATGTTATATTTCAGGGTATTAGATAGTAACTTTTAAGTTTTTGCTTTAAAGGGTTCTTGTGAGAGTCTCGTGGCGTAAGATTTTGAATGAAATCGTGGGCGTAACGCTCATAGCATGCACCGTTCTGCTCACCATAAGCCTTGCAAGCCACACTACCTCTGACCCTTCGTTTAACAGCTACTTATCTAACCACACAAACGTTAAAAACTATGCGGGCATCATGGGAGCTACGCTCTCTGACCTTGTCGTGCAAAGCGTAGGTGCGGTTGCCTGGCTTGTGCCGCTTGGGCTTTTTTTCATCGGAGTAACTCTCTGCTCAACCGTGTCCGGTTTTACGCTTTTTATGTTTGGCACAGGTTCCATACTTTTGCTTGCGTCCGTTTCCGGCATTCTTGGCATCATTTTTAACAGCGACCCCGTTTTTGAAGGGATTACGGCAGGCGGCGTTGCGGGCCAGTTTATTGCGCACACGCTCATGGTGCCATGGTTTTCAAAATATGGGTCATACGTCATCCTCACGGCTTTCACGCTCTGCTCCATTCTTGTTATGACACGGCTCTCGATTGGCGAAGCGTCACTACTCCTTGCAAAAACCACATGGCGTATGAAAGGCTTTTTGGCTGTCGCTATGGCAAAGATCCATGAATGGACAAAACTTGTTCCGAAAATAAAATTTCCGCTTTTTATGGAGACGGTGGAAGACAAGCGTATAAAGGAGCGTAAAAACAGGATAAAAGCCAAAGAAGAGGCCGAAGAAATCGATGACGTGGCAGAGCCCATGTCGATACCGACCATAATCGACTTCACTCCTATCGACCAAAACTCGGAAGACGCTCCGCCGATCCCGGCTGTTAAACAAAAAAAGGGGGCGGACGCTTTTCAGGAAGAAATATTCAGGTTCCCCAAAAGTGGCGAAGAATATCAGCTACCCGCCTTAAAACTTTTAGACTCAAGCCCCGCTAACATAACGATTCGCCGTTCCAAAAACGACCTTGTAAAAAACTCACGCATACTTGAAAAAAAGCTTCTGGATTTTGGAATTGAAGGGCGGGTTACGCAGGTTCTGCCGGGGCCCGTTATAACCATATTCGAGTTTGAACCTGCTCCGGGGGTGAAGGTTTCACGCATAGTTAACCTGTCGGACGACCTTGCCATGACCCTTCGCGCATCGTCTTTACGCATTTTAGCTCCCATACCGGGTAAATCTGTTGTTGGCATAGAAGTCCCCAACACTCGCAGGGAAGCAGTCTATTTAAAAGAAATTCTTTCAAGCAACGAATATCAGACCGTTAACTCCAACATCCCACTGGCCCTGGGCCGCGACGTAACAGGCAAACCGCTTGTAACGGACCTGGCGCAGGTGCCGCATCTTCTGATAGCCGGGGCAACAGGTTCCGGCAAAAGCGTTGGCATTAACGCCATGATTTTATCCATTCTCTACAACGCATCACCGGCAGACGTTAAGTTCATCATGATAGACCCCAAAATGCTGGAGCTGTCTATCTACGACGGTATCCCTCACCTTATCGCGCCGGTTGTAACAAACCCCAAAAAAGCGGCAAACGCCTTAAAATGGGTGGTAAGCGAGATGGAAAAGCGTTATGCCACGCTCTCTGAACTTGGCGTGCGTAACATAAGCGGATACAACAGGCTTGTTGAGGAAAATATCGAAGCGCTTCGCACACGGGGTATAAAACCTGACGAAGAAGAGCAGGAAGCAAATGAAGAAAACCCGTTAACGAAAAAACTTCCATATATAGTCGTTGTAATAGACGAGCTGGCAGACCTCATGATGGTTTCATCCAAAGACGTGGAAGACTCCCTGGCTCGATTGGCCCAAATGGCCCGTGCGGCCGGAATACACCTTATCGTGGCAACGCAGAGGCCGAGCGTAGATGTTTTAACCGGCCTTATAAAAGCCAACTTCCCCGCCCGTATAAGCTTTCAGGTTCGCTCCCGCGTAGATTCGCGCACCATTATAGATTCCATGGGGGCCGAAAAACTTTTAGGCAAGGGCGACATGCTCTTCCTGCCGCCGGGCGCGGCTAAAATGGAACGGATACAAGGCCCGTTCGTTTCTGACTCCGAGATACACAGAGTCGTTAAATATCTTAAAAAGCAGTCTGAACCTGAATATAACGAAGAGATACTCGCCCCGCAACAAGACGACGACGTAACGGCGGAAACAGAAGAGGAGATGGACGAGTTTTACGATCAGGCGGTCGAACTTGTGACCAGAACACGCCAGGCCAGCATATCGATGATCCAGCGCAGGCTCCGCATCGGCTATAACCGCGCCGCGCGTATTGTGGAAACGATGGAGCGTTTAGGCGTAGTCGGCCCCGCAGACGGAGTTAAACAGCGCGAGGTATACGCCCGCGCCCTTGACGATATAGAAACGGTTAATTAGCCCCACCACCATGCCCAAGTTTTATCAGGTTAAAATATGCGGGGTGGAAAATGAATACGGGCAAAATAAAAGTTTGGAGAGCAACTTAAATGGCTAAAGAGTGGAGCAACATCCCGGAGCATCTGGCGGAATTCGCCATGAAGCAGAACGTTTTTTTCATCGCCTCCGCCGTTGGAGATAAAGACGACATAAACCTCTCCCCCAAAGGGGTGGTTCAACTGCGCGTGCTTGATGACAAAACCGTGCTCTACGCCGATTATAACGGCTCTGGCAACAGAACGGCAGAAGACCTTAACGCAGGCGGCAGAGCAACCATCCTGTTTGTCTCGTTCGACGAAAAACCGCTCATTTTAAGGTTTTACTGTTCAGGCGAGGTAATTTCCAAAGGAACGGAAGAGTTCAACACCCTTTGCGAAAAACATTATGCCGATCTTGAAAAAGATAATTTTCGGCAGGTTTTCAGATTCCGGGCATACCGCGTTCAAACAAGTTGCGGGTTCGGGGTGCCTGAAATGAAATTCGTTAGCGACCGCTCAGATAAAAGCTACTTCAAAGAACTCACCGCCCCCTAAAAATCAGGCGTTCTTTTTACTCTGGTCATGGACGGTGGTAAGTTCCACAATTTCGAATTCTCTTTTACCTTTTGGGGTTATAACTTCAATATCATCCCCCACTTTTTTGCCAACCAACGCTTTCCCGATAGGCGTGGCAAGCGATATTTTGCCTTTATCGGGGTTTGATTCCTCTGGCAAAACAAAGGTATATTCCACCACCTCGTCGGTATCAAGGTCTTCCAGTTTCACAAAAGAGCCAAGCCCAACCCTGTCGTGCGGAATCCTGTTTATGTCTATAGACTTTATTTCGCTCACTCTTTTTTGCAGAACCGAAATGCGGGATTCTACAAACCTTTTCCGCTCTTTGGCCGCGTCATACTCTGCGTTTTCAGACAAATCACCATGGTCGGCGGCGGTTTTAAGTTCACGCGGGAGGTCCACACGCAGTTCATGGTCGAGCGTGTTCATTTCATCTTCAAGTTTTCTTATTATTTTAATGTACATAGTCTCTGATATAATCCTGCAATAAGTTTGTTTGGATACTTTACCTTAAAATGAAGATATTTTCACTCGTCGTTATATCACTAGCCATGGTTACCGGGCAAGCGGAGAAAGAGTACGTCTCGCCATATCAGGCTATGGAGAGTGCGGCCACTGTTCTGAAAAACGAAATCAGGCGGGATGAAAAAATCTTGTCCGCCAAAATGAACATACAACGTGTAAAAGCCACACGGGCAAAGCTTGAGAGCGGCTTGGGCGCAAAGGAAGAAGCGCTCTCAAAACTGAAACAAGCCGGAATAGCCAATTCTGCCATCGCTTCGGTTCTTAAAAAAACGTTAAAAACCGAAAAAAGGATTTCGGAAGATACGCGCATAGGCAACGCTGTTCGTATCCGCGCACAAAGAGCTTTAAAAGCCAACCTCCCCGGCAAAAAGAAAGCCTTGGCCCAAGCAAACAAGTGGCTTAGAAAGTAACCCGCACACGTTTAGCTCAGCTTGCATAACCTCTGCTTTTTCAGGCGTTAGCGCATGGCCATTTTAACGATATCCATAAATTCGCCTGTAGAGGGCCTAAGCCTTGCCAGCAAGGCCACGGAAACAACATAAAAAGTTACCGGAACAAAAACGCTCCCCGTAACAAGAGCCATCACAAGGCCGCACACGCCAACGGTTTCACAAAGCGCCCATTTAACAAGGCATGTTTGAAAGTAAAAAGGATAAAGAACACGCACGGCCCCATCGTTCCCGCTACGTATAGATGCCAAAGTTTCTCCGCGTCTTTTTAGAAACGCCGCAATAATTTCGTTACTTTTAATTTTTTTGTCAATAACGGTAACGAGCATGATGTTCACGGCAGATACCACAACAAACCCACCCATCAGCACGTTAACCACGGCAGTGTCGATATTGGGCAGTTTTGTAGTGTCAGACAGCAGTGCAAGCGTTGCCACCACAAAAAGGCCAACGCTTCCCATCATGGCCACCCACACGATGGTGACCTTTTTCATCTTGCTTGAAAGTTCCGTTTTTCCTTGCTCAGACAGCATATAAAAAACTCCATGAGTTGCAGTAGGTTCACTTTTATTATGCCTGCGCCTTGACGCAGAACCCCGTTGATTTTATATACAAACTGAAAGAGGAGCAAGCAAAGCTAACAAATTGAGCTAACCGCTTGAATTATATAAACACCAGGAGGGCATAATGGGAAAAATAATAGGAATAGACCTTGGAACGACAAATTCCGTGGTCGCAGTAATGGAAGGCGGCGAGCCTAAAATTATAGTTAACGAAGAGGGTTCAAGAACCACTCCTTCCGTTGTAGCGTTCACTAAAGACGGTAAAAACCTGGTTGGGCAGGCCGCCAAGAATCAGGCTATAACAAACTCGGAAAACACGATTTTCTCTATAAAACGTTTTGTGGGCCGCAGGCTCGACGAAGTGTCCGAAGAAATGAAAATGGTGCCGTATAAAGTTGCAAAAGGCCCAAAAGGGCAAGCGATGGTAGAAATTCGTGGCAAACAGTATTCGCCGGAAGAAATTTCTGCATTCATTTTGCAAAAACTTAAAACCGCGGCGGAATCTTATCTTGGCGAAAAGGTAACAGAAGCCGTAATAACCGTTCCTGCCTATTTTAACGACGCCCAGAGGCAAGCCACAAAAGACGCAGGCAAAATTGCAGGGCTCGACGTTAAAAGAATAATAAACGAGCCTACCGCCGCCGCGCTGGCTTATGGCCTCGACAAACAAAACGATGAGATCGTCGCCGTATACGATTTAGGTGGCGGAACGTTTGATATCTCCATCCTCGAAGTTGGCGACAACGTTGTAGAAGTGAAAGCTACCAACGGCGACACCCATTTAGGTGGCGATAACCTCGATCAACGAGTAATAGAGTGGCTCATCTCCGAGTTCAAAAAGGAGCAGGGCATAGACTTGAGCAAGGATGTAATGGCTCTGCAAAGGCTTAAGGAAGCAGCCGAGAAGGCGAAAAAAGACTTGAGCCACAACCCGAAAACGGACATTAACCTGCCGTTCCTTACGGCGGACGCATCTGGCCCGAAGCATATGCAAATTGAGCTGACCCGTGCGAAATTCGAATCTATGGTGGAAGACCTGGTAAAACGCACGGCTAAACCGGTTGAAGCCGCCATGAAAGACGCAGGGCTTAAACCGGACGAGATAAACGAAGCGATACTGGTGGGCGGTTCTACCCGCGTGCCTATGGTTGAAGGGCTGGTTAAAGACTATTTCAAACGCGACCCGCATAAAGGCGTTAACCCGGATGAAGTTGTGGCGTTAGGTGCCGCCGTGCAGGCTGGCGTGCTGGCAGGTGACGTAAAAGACATTCTGCTCCTCGACGTCACTCCCCTTTCGCTCGGTATCGAAACGTTGGGCGGCGTGATGACGCACCTGATAGAAAGAAACACGACTATCCCGACAAAGAAAAGCGAGGTATTTTCAACCGCCGCAGATAACCAGACCTCGGTTGAGATACATGTCATGCAGGGTGAGCGCCAAATGTCGGCAGACAACAGAACTCTGGGCCGCTTCCATCTCGACGGTATCCCACCTGCACCACGCGGTATACCTCAGGTAGAGGTCACTTTTGATATCGACGCAAACGGCATTGTTCATGTTTCCGCCAAGGATAAGGGAACCGGGAAAGAGCAGAAGATCACCATTACCAGTTCATCATCCTTGAACGAAGACGAGATCAAACGTATGGTGGATGAAGCCACCTCGCATGAGGATGACGACAAAAAAGCCAAGGAATTGGCCGAAGTGCGTAACACGGCAGATTCACTTGCCTACCAGACGGAAAAAACGTTGAGCGAGCATGGCGAAAAGCTCCCTGAGGATGACAAGAAAAATATCGAGGAGAAAACAGCCGACCTGAAAAAGGCGATGGAGGGCGATAACGTCGATGAAATAAAATCGGCAACGGAAGCTCTCCAGACCGCGAGCCACAAGTTAGCGGAACTGATATACCAACAGACCGCAGAACAGGGCCAGGCGGCACCAGGCGGAGCGCCGGGAGAACAGGCACCTGGCGGCGCAACCGACGGAGCCGAACCTGCCAAGGAAGACGTTGTAGACGCAGAGTTCGTAGACGTGGACAAGGAAGCAAAATAAGGTAAAGCTTGTTTGAACCCGCAAGCTGGTTTAACATCTGTGTAGTACAGATTTAATCACGCTTGCGGGTTATTTTTATTATGGCTATCTTAAGGTGGGATTCCACACGAGACATAATGTTCGTCCACGACAGGATGAGCAAGCTGTTTGAATATGCCATGGCAAACTTGAGTGTGGACTTAAACGCACCATCACCGTGGGTTCCTCCATGCGATGTCTACGAAACTGCCACAAGTTTCACCATGAAGGTTGAGGCACCTGGCTTAGACCTTGCCGATATCGTTCTTGAAATAAACGATAACGTTGTCACCGTGGTTGGTGCCCGAAAAAGGGAACGAAAAATAAGTGATGAAAACTACCTTAGAATAGAACGAAACTACGGGCGTTTCATGCGCCGGTTCATCCTCCCCTGCATGGTAAATGAAAACGCCGTTTCGGTAACCTTGAGCGATGGTCTTTTAACCGTTAAAATATCTAAAAAGGAAAATCACGGCAAAGCCGCCCCGGTGGAAATAAAGGTGGAATAGTTTTCGGCGATATAAATGCCGGAGGTGTTATGCCTTAATAGAAATCCGGGAAACGCCAGAAACTCCCTGCGCAACCTTTCTACCGTTAGCTATAAAAATTTGTGCTTGAGACTTTGCCAACGACCCCAGCGCAGAAGGACTGCCAGCCGCCATCAATTTGGAATTGCCTCTGGCCGGTTGTGCGATCTTCTGCAAAGAAGCGTTAATGCCTAGCGATCCATAAGATCCGGCGCCGGTTGCCCTGATTAAAGCCATAAGACACTTACTTTCTTAAATAAACAAAGTTTTTCTTATCTCTATTATCGCAAAAAACATGCAATTTAAAATGGACACATGTCTAGATACTTCCACTTGCAGTAGAATTTGGTGATACCGGCACATCCCAACCCTCTGAAAAACTGGGCCAAAACCAAACTCACCCTTTAAAATCAACGAGATAATCACATCCACCTTTATGCTAAAGTTTGTTCTGGAGTATGCCGATTAGGTAAGTGAGATTAGGAAATGGTATAGTTAAGATCATGGTAATAGAAAGAATTAC